>JAEEGH010003472.1_pt1 | contig 41369 bp, 29 predicted proteins | sample 9134181 | NCBI WGS metagenome assembly JAEEGH01 (sample SAMN16246544, study PRJNA631951) | gut metagenome | biome: gut microbiome; feature: rumen; material: DP-attached | host: Bos | place: Iran: Karaj | collected 2018-10 | reverse complement strand
TATTATTGTAGGAGGGATGACACATGACATTACGTGACGAGGCTTTACAGATGCGGCTTGACGTTCATGGTATTTTGGAGACGAAACTCAAATACCCCCTGAATGACGGGCACGACCTGGCGGTAGCTTACACCCCGGGCGTAGCGGAACCCTGTAAGGAAATCAAAGTAAAACCGGACATGGCTTTTGAATATACCGCCCGCGGCAATCTGGTAGGTATCTGCACCGACGGCACCCGCGTACTGGGCCTGGGCGATATCGGCGCGGCTGCCGCGTATCCGGTCATGGAAGGCAAGGCAGTCCTGTTCAAACGCTTCGGCGGCGTGGACGCGATTCCCGTCTGCATCGATGACAAGGATCCCGATAAATTTATCGCCATCGTAAAAGCGCTGGAACCCAGCTTTGCGGCGATCAACCTGGAAGATATTTCTTCTCCCAAGTGCTACGATATTGAAGACAAACTGAAAGAAATCATGAACATCCCCGTATTCCACGATGACCAGCACGGCACGGCCATTGCGGCGGTCAGCGCGGTATTGGGTGCTCTGCGTTTTGTAAAGAAAGACTTTAAGACAGCCAAGATCATCATGAACGGCTGCGGCGCGGCAGGAAGCGCCATCGGCCGTCTGCTGGCGGAAATGGGCGCGGAAAACGTAATCATGTGCGGCCGCAAGGATACCCTGTACGAAGGCTGCGACTGGGGCCGTCCGCTGGACCGTGTGCAGCAGCTGCTGTGCAAGATTACCAATAAGAAGAAAGAAAGCGGCACCTTAAAAGAAGTGGCGGTAGGCGCGGACGTGCTGATCGGCGCGTCCGGCCCTGGCGTATTTACGGCGGACATCATCAAATCCATGGCGCCGGACTCCATCGTATTCGGTCTGGCCAATCCGGTTCCGGAAGCCATGTATCCCGAAGCCAAGGCGGCAGGCGCGCGGGTTGCCGGCACGGGCCGAAGCGATGCTCCCAACCAGGTTAACAACGTAAACGTATTCCCGGGCGTATTCCGCGGCGCGATCGACGTACGCGCAACGGAAATCAATGAAGAAATGAAGATTGCGGCTACCTATGCCATCGCCAACCTGATCGACGAGAAGGATTTGCGGGAAGATTATGTGGTTCCCAATGCCTTTGACAAACGGGTAGGCCCGGCGGTTGCGGCTGCCGTTGCCAAAGCGGCCATCGAGACCGGCGTAGCCCGGAAGATCGTGGATCCGGAAGAAGTACGCAAACATACGGAAGAACTGCTGGCTGATTACTGGAAATAAACATATACGGAAAGAATAAGAGTGAATGACAAGACCCGTCAGGCGGTTTGCCTGGCGGGTTACGTTTAGGGCCGAGGTGCTATATGGATAGTACATTACAGAAAAAGTATGAAATCTGGCTGGAAAAGGCGGTGGCGGATCCGGACCTGAAACCGGAACTGGAGGCCATGGCCGGTGACGAAGCAAAAATCGAGGACGCGTTCTACAAGGATCTGGAGTTTGGCACGGCGGGCCTCCGGGGCGTCATCGGTGCCGGCACCAACCGCATGAACGTGTATATCGTGGCCCGGGCGTCCCAGGGTCTGAGCAATTATGTGATCAATCACTTCCCGACGGAAAAACGCAGCATCGCCATCAGCTACGACAGCCGTATCAAGAGCGATGTGTTTGCGAAGATTGCAGCGGAGGTGTTTGCAGCCAACGGGATCAAGGCCTACATTTTTAAAGAACTGATGCCGGTACCCTGTGTTTCCTATGCTACCCGGACCTTGCAGTGCGCGGCAGGCATCATGGTGACCGCCTCCCACAATCCCTCCAAATATAACGGATACAAAGTGTACGGGGCCGACGGCTGCCAGATGACCACGGCGGCGGCCAACGAAGTGCTGGGCGAAATTGAAAAGCTGGATCTGTTCGCGGACAGCAAACGGATCGCTTTTGAAGAAGGTTTGAAAGCCGGCAGCATTGCCTGGATCCCGGACGAGGTGTACACTGCCTTTGTGGAAGAAGTGAAGAAGCAGTCTGTGGTTGGCGACGCGGAAATCAACAAAGACGTAGCCATCGTGTACTCACCCCTGAACGGGGCGGGCCTGAAACCGGTGCTGCGTACCTTAAAAGAAACAGGCTATACCAATATCACGGTAGTAAAGGAACAGGAACAGCCGGACGGTAACTTCCCCACCTGCCCCTATCCCAACCCGGAAATCCATGAAGCCATGGCCCTGGGCATGGAGTACGCGGCGAAGTACAACGCGGACCTGTTGCTGGCCACAGATCCGGACTCGGACCGGGTGGGCATCGCGGTGAAAGATACGGAAGGAAACTACCAGCTGCTCACCGGCAACCAGACGGGCATGCTGCTGACGGATTACGTCTGCGCCCGCCGCACGGAGAACGGGACCATGCCCAAAGACCCGGTGGTGATCAAGACCATTGTGACCACGGACATGGTGGAGCAGATTGCCAGCCATTACGGCGTGCGCACGGTGAACGTGCTCACCGGTTTCAAATATATCGGCGAGCAGATCGGACTGTTGGAGAAGCAGGGGAAAGCCGATTCCTACATTTTTGGTTTTGAAGAAAGCTACGGCTACCTGAGCGGTTCCTATGTGCGGGACAAAGACGCGGTGGACGCTGCCTTCCTGATCTGCGAGATGTTTTGCTACTACAAGACGAGAGGCATCAGCCTGCTGGACAAGCTGGACGAATTGTATAAACGCCACGGTTATTGCCTGAACACCCTGTATTCCTATCAGTTTGAGGGCGCGGCCGGTTTTGCGAAGATGAAGGAGATCATGAAAGATTTCCAGACGGCCGGCATTACAGAGTTCGGCGGCCGCAAAGTGGAAACCCTGCTGGACTACAACACCGGCATCGACGGACTGCCGAAAGAAAACGTGCTGAAGTTCTTACTGGAAGGTCACGGTTCCGTAGTGGTGCGTCCTTCCGGAACGGAACCAAAACTGAAGACCTATGTGACCGTAAGCGCGCCGGATAAAGCGGTGGCGGAAGTCATTGAGAAAAAGATTGTGGAAGATCTGAAGAAGAGGATTAACGGATTATAGTTATAACAATAAAATTAAGTGAAAGACCTCCGGTACTCTGCCGGAAAGAATTTAAGTTACGCAATTTCTATTAAAAATCCCCTGAACGTATTTTAAATTCAGGGGATTTTTTGCAAAGTCCCCTATGAATGCGCTGTCAGATATCAGGCGGATTGAGGAATTCGAAAATGAAAATTTGAAGTCCTCAAAAGCTTGATGATTTAGGCATTCATGTTGGTCAATTTTTGAAAAAAGTGAGTTGTTGACCAAACACTAATTATACGGAAACAATAAAACGGGAATAAAGTTATTGACAAAAATGACAAAAATGACAAAAATAGACTTAAAATTGTCAATGCCAAATGAACGGTACAAGTGCCAATCCACTGAAAAGTATAGTATAATAACTACATTAAGTAAGATAGTATATTAATAAACAATAAGCTTATAAGTGGGAAAATGTTAAAAAACAAAGAAACAGTTGTACCGGTCTTTTCTGTTGTTGTGCCGGTCTACAATGCGGAACGATATCTGAATAAAGCATTACAGAGCATTCTGGATCAGGACTTCACAGATTTTGAACTGATTCTGGTTGATGACGGTTCTACGGATGATAGCCTGACCGTTCTTGAAGCGTTTGCAGAAAAAGACACCCGCGTTATTGTTTTAAATAATGAAGTGAACCGGGGAGCTGCAGAGGCCCGTAATCGGGGGATTGAAATAGCCAGAGGAAAATATCTTTGCTTTGTGGATGCCGATGATTATATTGATCTCGGTTTTTTACAGCATTTTTATGATGCATTGCAGGCGGATGACTGTGATTTCGTAAAATGTGGTGCTTATGAAGAATACAATGACAACAATGAAAATGTAATGTATACCAGATCCTGTGTTTTGCCGGATCGGTGTTTTCAGGATGCGAAAACGATTATAAATCAGGTTATTGACATGGAACTGATTCCGCTGTTTGGATATAACTGGAACAGTTGTTATAAGATGGCGATTATAAAAGAAAATCATTTGCGGTTCGATGAAACGCTGAAGGTACATGAAGATTTTGTTTTTAATATGGCCTATCTGCCGTTTGTCAGAAAAATGCAAAGCCTTTCTTACTGCGGGTATCATTATGTGAAACGGAATAACAACAGTTTAAGCCTTCAAAAAAGCTATTATAATTATGATAAGCATCTGCTGAAGGTGCGGGGCTTTCTTTCATTGCTAAAAAATCAGCAGAATGAAACGCAGGAGAGTCTGGATAAGGTTTACTGGCTGTTCACCCGGTTTACATTTTCGGCTTTAGAATCGGGTACATCAATGAAAACAGTACGCAGTGAAAAAATATATGCCGATTACCGAAAACATTGCTTTGGCCCTGCAGGTGGCAAGAAAAGACTGTTGACCGGTATCCTGCAAAGCAACAATGCGTTTTTGATCGGGCTGACAGCAGGATTGATGGGGTTTGTAAAACAATACCTGCCGGTTCTTTTTGCGAAGGTTAAGAAATGATGTGGGATTATTATTTATATTGAATAAAGCTATAAAGATTACAGGGAAAAAGTATGCAAAAACACCTTAACAACGAAAGCAACAACTACATATGCATTTCTTCTGACAGAAGCTGGACCGACCTGCGGCTGGATGAAGTGTGGCAGTACAGGGATCTGATTGTTCTGTTTACGAAGCGCTATTTTGCACTTACCTATGCCCAGACAATCCTGGGGCCGCTCTGGCTGTTTTTGAAACCGTTCCTTACCAGTATCATGTTTACACTGGTATTTGGTTATATTGCGGGAATTCAGACAGACGGCGTTCCGAAATTCCTGTTTTTCCTTTGCGGCACGGCGGTTTGGAATTTTTTCTCTGCCTGTGTCAGTGATAACGCCAGGACATTTATTGATAATGCATCACTGTTCGGGAAGGTCTATTTCCCCAGACTTACCGTGCCGATTTCCAGGGTGGCTGCTATGCTGATCCGTTTCCTGATTCAGATTTCCATGGTGCTTATAGTGCTGTTTTATTATTGTTTAAGCGGAAATGTCAGACCGCACTTTGAACCGTGGGTAGTTCTTCCGTTCCTGCTATTGCAGCTTGGCCTGATGGGTATGGGGGTCGGTATCATTATTTCCAGTCTGACCACGAAATACAGGGATCTTTCTGTATTGGTTGGATTTGGCATACAGCTTTGGATGTATGGGACACCGGTAGTGTATCCCCTGTCCCAGCTGCCTCAGGGATGGATGCGCACGGCAGCGCTACTTAACCCGGTTACTGCGCCGGTGGAGCTATTCCGGTTCATTTTGCTGGGTGAAGGTTTATTCGTTCCGGCTTCATATCTGTGGAGCCTGGGATTTACCGTGATTGTGACGGTTTTGGGTGTAGTTGTTTTTAATCATGTTGAAAAGACTTTTTTGGATACGGTTTAATTTATGGAAGAAAAATATGCAGAGATGCAGAAGGCCGGGCTGGCCATCCGCATCCGGGGACTGAAAAAAGAATACCGTCTGGGGCAGATAGGGCGTACTACGCTGCAGAAAGAGATAAAACGCTGGTGGGCCAGGAAACGGGGTCTGGAAGACCCATATTCAAAAATCGGGCAACCGAAAAGGGTAATCGGCGAACGGTTTATGGCTCTCAACGGAATTGACCTGGCCGTTCATAAAGGCGAAGCGCTGGGTATCATCGGCAGGAACGGCGCCGGAAAGAGTACGCTGCTGAAAATTATCAGCCGGATTACGGCTCCTTCTGAAGGAGAAGTGGAAATTATCGGACGTGTAACGTCCATGCTGGAGGTTGGCACCGGATTTCACGGGGAAATGACCGGAAGGGAAAACGTGTACCTCAATGGAGCCATTCTGGGCATGACGAAGGCGGAAATAGATTCCAAAATGGAAGAAATCATTGATTTTTCCGAGGTGGGCGAATTTATCGACACCCCGGTGAAACGGTATTCCAGCGGCATGTACGTAAAGCTGGCTTTTTCCGTGGCGGCCCACCTGGACAACGAGATTCAGATTATGGACGAGGTTCTGGCCGTAGGCGATGTGGAATTTCAGAAAAAATGCCTGCAGAAGATGCGGGCGGCGGCTCGCGTGGAAGGCCGGACGGTTCTATATGTAAGCCATAATATGAGTACGATCCGCCGTTTGTGTGACCGCTGTATAGTGCTTGATGAAGGGAAGATTATCTATGACGGCAATGTGGATAAAGCGATTTCCCTTTATATGGGAACCGGGGAAACGTTGAGCAGGGAAATCTGTTTTACGGATAAAAACCGTCCTTACGGGCGTTACAGCCAGAAGTTTTTAATTGAAAGACTTGCGCTGGTAGAAGCGGATATGCCCCGATATGCTGAAAATGAGAAAGCATTTTTTGATATAGATTGTAAGGCTTTGCAGGATATGCGGAATGTATGCCTGCGCATGGAATTTTGGTATCAGGATGGGACAAAAATCGGTTCTATGTTATCTAATTCCGTGGATACGGTACGGAAAGGTCCCTGCCGGTTCCGTTTGGAAATAGATCTGGCCGGTTTTATGGCAGGGAAGTACAGCGCGGATATTGTTGCCTATACGGTTGGCCTGAACGGAATGCAGGAACTGCTGGACGGGGTATATCCCGGCATTATTTTCGAAGTGGAAAATACTTCGGAAGCGGGCCGTTACGTGGAATGGGACCATCAGTACTGGGGGCATATCCGGTTGCGGGATATGCGGCTTACGTTGAAATGAAACCGGGCATGCGGCTGGTTTTAAGCCTGCGTTTAAGAATAATGGAATGTTTGTAATGGGAAAACTGGATTTGACCGAAATTCATAAAATTGAACTGGAAATGCTGAAAGCCGTAGCCGCCCTTTGCGACCGTTACAACCTGCGTTATTCCATTTACTGCGGCACGATGCTGGGGGCTGTAAGGCATAAAGGGTTTATCCCCTGGGACGATGATATCGATCTTGCGATGCCCTTGGACGATTATCGGAAATTTCTGGAGCATGCGGCTGAGCTGCCGGCGGGAATGAACTGTATTCACTGTGGCAATACCCGGGATTTTACCCGTTTTTGGGCGAAAGTTGCTGCGGACGGGACGACGTTTTTGCCGGTAGAACTGGCTGAACTTGATATACACTGGGGCATTTCGTTGGATATTTATCCCATGATCGGAACGCCTGCCACAGTTTTGGGGGAAACAATACATAAATGTCTGTTGCAGGCTGCCTGTAAACTTCAGCTGGCCCCCAAATACCGTGTGACCCGGGCCCCCGGTTTCTTTAAGACAGTGATTGCGCATCTGCCGTTTTTTGTCAGGCGCCTTGTCAACCATGTATTGCTGGCATTCTGCCTGATGGTCCCGGATAAGGCTGTACGGGTGGGTACGATAGATGCTGAGCCTTTTGAAGGTAAATACAGTTGGGAAGACTGGCAGGAAATGATAAAACTGCCTTTTGAGGATGCAACTTTTTGGGCTCCGGCCAGATATGACAAAATCCTGCGCAGGATGTATGGGGATTACATGAAACTCCCTCCGGAAGAAGCAAGGACGATACATGTAAAAGGTGAGGTAATCATAGACCCGCATCGAGACTACCGATTTTATCGCAAGGAGTTGTTGGGAAAATGAAGAAAGTCATTACGTACGGCGTGTTTGATTTATTCCATGAAGGGCATAAAAGACTGTTGGAACGGGCTAAGGCGCTGGGGGATTACCTGATCGTCGGGGTAACAACGGAGCAGTACGCTTATCATCGCGGTAAATACTGCGTGGTAGATCCGATTGAACAAAGAATAGCCAATGTCCGAAGCTTGGCTTGTGTGGACGAAGTGATCATTGAGGATCATGACGGGCAGAAAGTGGAGGACATTGAAAAGTACGGTATTGCTGTTTTTACAATCGGTGATGACTGGTACGGGAAATTTGACTATCTGCAGCCCTTTTGCGAGGTTGTTTACCTGAAGCGTACGCCGGGGATCTCTTCTTCCGCCTTGCGGGGAATTGGGAATTCGCCCCTGTACCTTGGTTTGATTGGCTGCGGACGCATTGCCCGGCGTTTTATGCAGGAAGTGGGATATATCCGGGATATCCAGCCGGTGGCGCTGTATCATCCGGAGCCGGACCGGTCAGCCACGTTGCGTAGTTTTCTGGCGGAGCATACTGCCATTGCCAAGGCCCGTACGTTGGAAAAACTGTTCGACCTGGTAGATGCGGTGTATATTGCTGCGCCCCATGCCACCCATTATGAATATGCCAAAGCCGCGCTTCTGGCAGGGAAACACGTATTGTGTGAGAAACCGCTGACCCTGTCTGGTTCCCAGGCGCTGGAGCTGTTTCAACTGGCAGAAAAATCGGATCTTGTATTAATGGAAGGCATTAAGACCGCGTACTGCCCCGGTTTTTTGAACCTGTTGTCCCTTATCCGAAGCGGGATCATTGGGAAAATCCACGATGTGGAAAGCTGCTTTACCCGTCTGACGCCCGAGCCCTGCCGGGAATGGGACGATCCTGTCTGCGCCGGCAGTTTTACGGAATTCGGCAGTTATACTCTTCTGCCCATTGTAAAACTGTTGGGCACGAAGAATCTGAAATGGCATTTCCAGTCTGTTTTGAATAAAAACAGAGTGGATAGCTATACAAAAGTATTAGTTTCCTGCGGGGATAAGATGGCTGCGGCCAAAACCGGTCTGGGCATAAAGTCCGCAGGAGAACTGACAGTCAGTGGCACAAACGGCTATATTTGTGTCCAGGCGCCCTGGTGGAAAACAAAAGTTTTTGAGATCCATCGTGAAGACCCCCATGATATTCAGGTGTTCTCCAATGATTTTTTGGGAGACGGCCTGCGCTATGAACTGGGGGATTTTTTGTACCGGGTCAGGGGGCATGCAGGCAGGGATTACAAACTGCGGCCGGAAGAATCCGTATTAATGGCTGAAATTATGGAAGACTTCCTGAGGTGGCGCCGTGCGCAGTGAGTTAAAGCAGTTTCCAATGGAAGCAGGCTGTGGTGTGGACAGGCAAAACGGTCTTCTGTGTCCGTCACAAGGCGCGGCTGTCAATTTTGAGCCGATGCGGGTTTATGCAGGGGAACAGCTTATACCATTGAAATCGGATCTGGAGTATCAGGTTGCGACGTACTCCCCGGAACCGGATCCGCAATATATTTATACCTATTCCTATCCTCCTGAAGCGAATCTGACCGTGTTTTATCCGGACAAATCTGTATTTCAATGGAAAACCGGCCCCTGTTTATTCTCTGAACCGGCTCATGTGCGCATTACCGTGCGGACAAATATTCAGGCTGACGGAGTTACCCTTGCGGATTTTTTTCGCCGGGAGGGGGAAGAGCGTAGTGCAGAGCCGCTGCCCCGCTGGATTGATGAGGAAGCGGAACGGGTGGCCAGACGCGTTCAGCAATGCAGGCGCCCGGACGATCTGGTGTTTTTTCTGTTGACGGATATTCATTATACGACAGGCTGTAACTGGTCCTGTACAGCAGCGTCTCTGGCTGCCGCAAAGCAGTGTATCAGACCGGACGGGATCATCCAGCTGGGAGACATTACCGACGGGCTTTTGCCGACAGTCTGGACGCAGCGTTATGCCGGCAGGGTGCTTGCAGATATCAAGTCGCTGGATTTGCCTCTTTTTGGCTGTCTGGGCAACCATGACCGGAATTTCTTCCGCGGCAATACCCAGGGTCTTTCCCTTAAAGCCTGCTCGCAGTTATGCCTTGGCAGAGATGACCCGGATTATTATACAGACTATCCGGAACAGCGGTTACGAATGATTTTTCTGGATTCCTTTGATCCTGAACGGGGAGAACGCTACGGGTTTTCCATAAAAACCCTGAGGCATCTTCTGGAGATACTGGACGAAACGCAGTATGGCTGGCGGGTGCTGCTTTTTTCCCATGTGCCGCCGCTGGCAAGACTCCATGTCTGGAGCAATACGATACTGGGGTCGGAAGATGCCATGGATTTGGTAAACAGGTTCCGCAGAAAACGGAACCTTGCGGTTGCCTGGGTTCACGGGCATAACCATGCCGAACAGGTTTTTAACGGTCCCGGTTTTCCCATAGTATCCCTTGGCTGCAGCAAGCTGGAAGCGTTTCCGGAATATAAACCGGAAGGTTCTGTGACCCGGATGCGAAGGTGGGGCGAGCCCTCCCAGGAGTTGTGGGACATACTGGTCTTCCACGCCCACGGGTCGGATTTTGACCTGATCCGGTACGGCGCCGGCGCAGACCGCTATGTACGCATGAGATAAAACAGTATTGACGGTGATGGCATGATTTATCTGGATGCCCAAAGCCTCCGGCAGCTTCAGCTTACGGAGCTGGAACTGTTGCAGGAAGCGGACAGGATTGCGAAAAAATATCATATTACCTATTGCATCATTGCCGGTACTATGCTGGGGGCCGTCCGTCACGGCGGTTTCATCCCGTGGGATGACGACGTGGACATTGCCATGCTGCGCAATGAGTACGAACGGTTCCGGGAAGCCTGTAAAAAGGAACTCGATCCGGAGAAGTTCTATTTTCAGGATTATACGGTCACAGAGGGCTTTCGCTGGGGTTATGGGAAACTGAGGCGCAAGGGTTCCCTGTTCCTGCGGGAACATCAGGAACATATGCCCTATGAGCAGGGTATCTTCATGGACGTGTTTCCGTTGGATCCTGTGCCGGAAAGCCGGTTAGGGCGGAGCCTGAAAAATCTGGAATGTTTTCTGGTACGGAAGATGCTTTGGGCAAGGGTCGGGAAAAAGGCGGACCGTAACCCCTTGTACCGGCTTTTATATGCAGTAATAGATAAGATTCCGGAAAAGCGCATCCTGCAATATTATGACCGCATGATCGAACGGTCTAAAAGCTGCCGGTCCTCCTGGGTCCGGATCCTGATGTTTCCCACGCCCAATGATGAGTACGGGTATCTTGCCAAATGGTATCAGGGCGGGGACGATGTCCTTTTTGAAGGAAAACTGTTCCCTGGGGTTAGAGATGCAGACGAATATCTCCGGTTCAAGTTCGGGGATTATATGAAACTGCCGCCACCGGAGAAGCGGAAGGTGCATCCGGTATCAGCGTTTGCCTTGCCGGGCTCAGAAAATGAGTGGAAAGATTATTGATATAAACTAAAGGACAGACGGTATGGATACGAAAACCTTGCTGAAAACAATTCAGATCCGGGGTGCTGTGCTCTTCGGCACAGGCTTTGTGGCGGAAAAAATAGTGCACACGCTGACGGAACAGGGCCTTGTGGATTGCATCCGCGGTTTTGTTGTTAGCAAGGCTATTACAACTTCTTTTAAAGGCAAACCTGTCTGGTCCCTGGCGCAGTATTCAGAAATGATTGCGAACCGGAAAAATGAAGAAATCTTGGGGGAGCCGCCCTTGTTGTGTCTCGCTGTCCATGAATCCCTGCGGGCAACGGTTGAACAGTCACTGTCCAGGGCCAGGCTGGAGTTTGTCTGGATCTACCCCAATTACCTGGAACTGGCATGGGGACCTGGTACGCCGTTTGCTGTGGATATTCCGGCTCAGACGATCCTACGGCGGCAGGATCCGGACCAGGCCTGGATTTCGGTCAGGTATGCCGCATTGAAAGAATGCCTGTCCGGGAAGCGGGACGGACCTGCTTCCGTATTATATGTGAAAGCGGCAAGCCTGTTCAGTAAGCCGGAGACAGCCCGGCAGCGCCTTGCCTATGCGACGGAAGTGGCAAGGGGCATGATTGACCGGGGTTATGACCGGAACCGGCCGATCCTGATTGACAGCCGTTACCGGATTATTGACGGGCTGCACCGCCTTGCCTGTTCTGTGCTGGCGGGCTGCAGGACGGTACCCTGTCTGGTGGTAAAAGCGGAGGAACGTTTTCAGGAGTATTTTCCGGAAGAAAACCGCCTGACAGAAGCGGCACAGACAAAAGCAGGCCTGACACCTGAAGAAAAAGAAATCTTGAAAAGAGCTCGGCAGGAACTTTTGCAGGGAGCAGATTATTCTGACGGGAGTATAACGGGCAAGAATGCCGTTGCCGGGAAAGAACAAGAGGAGAGCGTTTTTTCTGCAAGCGCCGGTTCCAAACCGGAGGTTACCGTGATCCTTCCCGTCTACAATGTGGCGGAGTATATGGGCCAGTGCCTGGAAACAGTAACAGGACAGACCCTGCGGCAAATTGAAATTCTTCTGATTGATGACGGATCAACGGACGGCTCTCTGGATAAATGTTGGGAATGGGCTCAGAAAGATTCCCGTATCACCGTGTTCCACCGGGAAAACGACGGCGTGGCTTCTGCCCGGAATTTCGGGGTGCTGATGGCCCGGGGCAGGTACATTGCGTTTGTGGATCCGGACGACTGGCTGGCAACAGATTATCTGGAAAAACTGTGGAAGGCCGCGGAAGAAGCGGATGCGGATTTTGCCGAATGCGACCTGTGGCGTTACGACAACCGCAGCGGGAAGAAGATATACCGCTCCTGTTACGGTCGTATGGGGCAGGCGTATACCCTCCCCGAACATATGAAATACGGGCCGACGGCAACCTATAAAGCAATCTCCAGAAAATCCCTTTGGGAAAAATATCAACTCGCCATGCCTAAATGTTCCTTTGAATCCCCTGCCGTTTATTCGCTGATCCTGGCCCTGAGCAACCGGGTGGTCAACGTGCGGGAGGCCCTGTATTATTACCGGAGATTCCGTGAGAATTCGCTGGTAGAAATCGGCTATGCGGGAAAGGATGGGAAACCCAACAACCGGCTGGCCATCAGGGCGATGGATTTTCTGGTGGAAGAATTTCGGCGTACAGGCCGGTATGGGGAATTTGCAGGAATTCTGGAAGGTGTGGTCAAATACCGCCTGAACGATATCCTGGCCATGCAGTTCCATCGCAAAAGTCCCGGGGATTTCCGGGAGCTCGTCCATAATTACCGGCGGTTTTTATCGGAACGGTTTCCGGAGGGGCGGAACGAGCCTTATATTACCTGGGGCGGTTATAACCTGAACCGCATCCTGACCCATATGGACTGGATCCATGATCCGTATGCCCGGTTTAATTTTTCCAGTATGATCAGCCTGTTGAATCAGAAAAGTCCTGCTTACGGGCAAAGTCATAAAAACCGCTACCGCAGGATTATGCTGGAGCGGGAACGGTTACGCAGCTATTGGGAAATCCTCAGGGAACTGAAACCGGAATACATCTTCATTGATTTAATAGAGGAACGGTTTGACATCCTCCAGCTTGGCGACAGCTTTGTGACCATGAGCGATGCTTTTGCAGGCGCGACTTTTTCCTTTGCAGATAAAGAAGGGTTGACTGCAGAAGATTTTGCAAAGTTTGGCCGGGTGATTCCCAGAGAGTCTGTACGCTGCACGGAACTCTGGCAGAAGGGATGCCGTAACATGGTTGCGGAAACCTGCCGTATCTGTCCGGATGTTCGTTTTGTGATTATAGAAAATTATCTTTGTGAATCGGTGGGCAACCTGCAGGACAGGAAACCGTTTGATAACCTGGACTCAATCCGGCGAATGAATGCTGTCCTGCGGCAGTACTACCGGTATATGAAACATCTTCTGCCGGAAGCACCGGTTATTTCTCCGGTGGGGGACAACCTGTATTTTACCGATGAAAAGTACGAGTACGGCGCGATACCGTCGCACCTGAATGAGATAGAGAACCAGAGAATCGCGAAAAAGATTGAAGAGGCGTTATGACAGATAAAAACCGGCTTGATCCGGAGATCGCTTCCATAATTGAAAATTACCGTCCGGACCAGTATGACGATGTAATCGCTGAAAAAGAAGAATGGGAATTTGTATATCACCTGAGCTCCCTGCGCAGGTCTCTTTTGTGCTGGTTCCCCTTTGACCCTGCCTGGCAGGTACTGGAGCCGGGGGCAGGGTTTGGCGCCCTGACCGGGAGTATCGCAGACCGGTGTGCCCATGTAACCGCGTTGGAGCAGAATGCCTTACGGTTTGCATCCGGCCAAAAGCGTTACAGTGGCAATGAACGGATAGCGTTTCAGCAGACAGATATTTTCTCTTTGCCTGAAGATAAGTTGTATGACTGTATTGTGCTGGCTGACCAGATGGAACACCGGCAGGGGCGGGGAAAAGAGTTGCTGGAAGCCTGCCATGCGCGTCTGAAACCGGGCGGTGTCCTGCTGCTGGTTTATCAAAACCGTTTCGGGTTGAAGTATTTCTGCGGCGGCACGGACGAAGTACAACAGGTTCCGTTTGGTAATCTGCCGCCGGAAAAATCGTATCTGTTAACCCGGAAGGAGATGGACCGGCTGGCGGCAAATACAGGTTTTGTATCGGAAGCTTGCTATTACCCCATGCCGGACAGTCTGTGGACCCAGGCGGTTTACACCGATTCTGTCAAAAATGTGGAGAGCATCCGGGACAGAGTCTTTGCGTTTGATCCTTTTTTCTCCCCCCGTATTGCTAATGAACAGGATTTGTATAACGATATCATCCACGAAGGAATGCTGCCTCTTATGGCCAACAGCTATCTGGCGGTGTACCGGAAAGGCTCCGGACCGGCATTGCCTGCTGTGGACTTTGCTCTTCTTTCTACGGACCGGGGACCGGAACATGCTTTTGCTACCATCTGTTATAAAGATAAGCGGGTAGAGAAGCAACCTGTCTGGCCGCAAGGCGTACCTGCATTACGTCAGGCCTATGACAATCTGGAAAGAGTATCGCAACAAGGAGTATTGACGGTTCCCCAGCGTTGGACAGGTACCGGGATTGAAATGCCAAAAATGGAAGAAGAATCCCTATTGTCTTATATCCGGCACCAGATGGAACTGGGACCGGAAGCAGTTCTTTCCGTATTTAAGATGTTGCGTAAAGATATCCTGCGTTCCTCTTCGCTTGTGGAACCGGAGGACTACCCCTGCCGGCGGGACTGGCATATCGGAAAGGATAAAATAGGAACTGTCCTGGCGGAAGGCATGATTGACATGATTCCCTATAATGCCTTTTGGACAGGTTCAGGGATACGGTATTACGATCAGGAATTCTGCGTTAAGAACTGTCCGGTGGGCTATATCCTGTTCCGGGCGTTGTTCTATACCTGGATCCATATCCCGGAGCTGGAACAGGTGCTGCCACTGGAACAAATTAAAAAGGAATTTGGGCTTACGGAAAACTGGGAAGCGTTCCAAAAGCGGGAAAACGCTTTTGTTTCCGATAACCGGAAATATAAACGCTTTCGCCAGGTTTACCGCTGTTCACGGCGGGCATGTGATACCCGTCGTATTAACCAAAACAGATTGAATCTGGCTGCCTCAGACCCGTTGGAACAACGGTTGAAGATGCTGGAACCGGTTCATGGCATACAGAAAGAACTGTTGCAAAAACTGGATCAGGTGTGCAGGGAACAGGGACTTCGTTATACGGCGATTCATGGGACGCTGCTGGGTGCTGTAAGGCATCAGGGGTTTATTCCCTGGGACGACGACGTGGATATCGCCATGCCCCGGCAGGATTATGACCGTCTGCTTGCGCTGGCCCCGCAAGTCTTTCCGGAACCATATTTCCTGCAGACTCCGGAAAACACGGAAAACGTTTTTTATGGCGGCTATTCTAAACTGCGGCGAAGCGGTACGTCTGCCATTGAACCGCAGCACCGGGGGAGGAACTGCCATCAGGGGATTTGGATCGACATTTTTCCATTGGATTATTGTCCGGGAAACGGGGAAAAGAGGACGCGGCTTCAGAAGCGTATCACCTTCTGGCAGCGCCTGTTGATGGCGAAGTTATACAGACCCGGTCACGGTATGCCGGAAGATATCAATCCCAAAATACTTAGTTTGTATTATTTGCTGGCAAGATGTTTGCGCCGGCGCTGGATTCGCCAACGTCTGGAGCAACTGTTCCGAAGCTGTGGGAAGTCAGATAAGCTGGCGATTCTTGCCTGTTACTATGGGGAATTCCCCAATTCCAATGTGTATACCGCAGACATTTTTTCTTCACTGATAAATATTCCCTTTGAGGATTTCCGGATACCTGTTCCCCAAGAATACGATAAAATTCTCTCGGAACGGTATGGAAGCAAGTATATGGAGCTGCCGGTGAAAGAGAAGAGACTGTCACATAAAAATATTATTTTCTCTGCAGATATTCCTTGGTGGGAGATAAAGTAAAAAAGGAGACCAGCGATACTATGGATTATTATGAGCGTAGCCAACTGCCGATCCTGTCCTTTGAGGAGGAAACGGCGGATCTGGATTGTGGCATGATCCGGGAAGCCATGTGCGAAAAACCGTGCAATATTGTTCTCGTTGAGGTTAAAAGCCGACTATTTGGCATTGTCAGTTGGGGAGATATTTTACGGGCAAAAAAAGCCGGAAAGCTCAAAGTCCCTGTCAACCGGAGGTTTACGTTCCTGAAAGGGAAACAGTTTATGCGTGCCAGGGAAATTTTTCGAGAGAAAGAAAAAATCAGGGAGATTCCTGTAATCGATGAAAACGGTCTCTTGCTGGGTATGTGTGCCCGGAGCGATGATCTGCTGTACCTGGAATACCGCAACCTGTGGGAAGAAAACCGATTTGTCCGTCCTTTCCTGAGAGGACTGAAGGCTGTGCGCATTGTCCGTGCCCCAGAGGCCGATACCCGGCGTAGGGAAGTAATCGATCGATGGATCGAAAAGTTCATGAAGTGTGGTGTTGTATGCGAGCAGATAGATTTTTCCGAGCTTCCGGAGAAACAGAAAGAGAAAACGCCAATCCTTGTGGTGGATGAGGAGACCAACCGCGGCGCAGGTGTCGTGATCGAGGCGCTGGACAGCGGTCTGTACCGTCTGGACGTTGTCCATACTTTCAGAGAGTTTGAACGTATTATGTCGGAGCATGCTTATGACGAACTGATCGGAAAGCTTGCAAATTCCGGGATCAAAGTCTACAACATGTATTTCACTGTGGATGAAAGCACGGAAGGGCGCAGACGGCTGTGGGCCGGAATGCGGAAATGGTTGGAAAACCCAGGAGTAAACAACCTCCATCCCTACGTTGCTCCATCTTGCGCGCAGGGGTTCTACGGCGAACTCAACACCGGCAGCTATGCTGCCGAGGTCGGCAGGTTGCATTTCAGCCTTGATACCAACAACATTTACACCCGTTTGACAGATACGAAAAGCCGGTACCTCAATGTAGTAAACGGGGAGCGCGTGACTGCCGGCCAACCGGAGGAGGCGGAGCGAACAATCTGGTTTTTCGGCCCATGCTTCGTGATTGGCGGATTTGTAGAGGACAAATATACCATCGAAAGCATTCTTCAGGAACGGCTTAACCGGGAGGGCTACTCCTGCAGAGTTGTTAACTGCGGATGCTTTGAAACCCCGTATCAGAGAATGGTGCATATCACATCAACGCCGATGAAACCGGGCGATATTATGGTCGTTAACGTGGAAAACCGACCGTTTGAGGGAACGGAATCCATTGACATGATGGAGCTTCTGGATCGGAACAACGTTCCGGGAGAGTGGCTTTTGGATCTTCCGGTACACTGCAACCACAAGGTTAACAAAATCTATGCTGATGACCTGTTTGAGCGCATGGTGCGGGGCAACGTTCTCACCGGAGAGGTGAAGAAAGGGCAGCGAACTATGCTTTCGCAGGCACTTGCCGTGAACAGCCTGTATCTGGATTTGCATTTTAACGATTTCCGTCCGGAGAAAGGCATGGTTGTCGGATCGATCGGCATGCACGGGAACCCGTTTACACTCGGGCACCGTTATCTGATCGAAACTGCGTCAAAGCAGGTGGACCGGCTCTTTGTATTGCTTATCGAAGACGATCTCGGGATATTCAGTTACGCCGAACGCTTTGCTATGGCGGTAGAGGGAACCCGGGATTTACCGAACGTTAAGATTGTTCCCGGCGGACCGTTTCAGGCAACACGAAACGTGTTCCAGGAGTACTTCGTAAAAGTCAAGCCGATGGATATGCGGGAGAGTGCCACGGTGGACACGCTGATTTTCGCAGAGATTATCGCCAAAAGGCTGGGAATCACCCGACGCTTTCTGGGCGATGAACAGCACAATCCGAAAATGCAGTTTTTCAACGAGCTAATGAAGGAGATGCTTCCACGTTACGGCATCGAGGTAATTGAACTCCCGCGCGCACAGGCCGGAGGGCAAGCCATCTCTGCCTCCCTTGCCCGCAACGCCGCTGCCGAGGGCGACAGAGAGACGCTGCTAGCAAATATCCCGGAGACAACGCTACGGTTCTTTATAGGCACCGATGACTGAAGATGAGACGTGAAGATTTGATCCGCTCCCCAAAAACTGAACCACTCTGAACTTTAGTCTGGCTGTGTATTATTTCATAACGAGGAGGACCTGCCGTGCCTAAAATAACTGTTGTAATACCTGTATATAAAGTAGAAAAGTTTCTTCCTGCCTGTCTGGACAGCGTGTTGTCCCAGTCGTTGCAGGATATCGAAGTCATTTGTATTGACGATGCATCTCCAGATCGCTGCCCGGAAATACTGGATGAATATGCTGCTCGGGATGCCCGTGTTCGGGTTTTGCACCTGCCGGAAAACCATCAGCAGGGCTACGGAAGGAACCGGGGCACGGAAATGGCAAGAGGAAAATACATTTATTTTCTGGACTCCGATGACATGATTACCCCGGAGGCGCTGGAAGAACTTTATGCTCTTGCGGAAAAAGACCGGTTGGACTGTATTTACTTTGACTCCCAGGTGATTTTTGCGAATAAGGAACTGGAAATTAAAAATGCGACTTATATCACAGGCCGGAAAGGTCAGTATGATAACAGGGTTTATTCCGGCCGGGAATTATTTGAACTGTTTAAGGAACAAAACGATTGGAACTGCTATGTGCAGAGAACGTTCTGGAGAAAGGATTTCCTGTGGGACAATAAAGTTTTTTCCCCTGAACATATTGAACATGAGGATGAGTTTTTTTCTTTCAAAGGAGTGTTGTTAGCGCAGAGGGTCCGTTATATCCCCAAAAACTATTTCATCCGCCGTTACCGGGAGGATTCTGTTATGACCCGCCCGGAGCATCCGAAGGATTTCCATGGGTATTTCGTCAGTTTTTGCTCTATGGTAGATTTTGTAGAAAAAATGAAAATCGAAAGCAAAGCTGCAGATGCTGAAATTTTACATATGTATGAAAGGATGGACAGGTTTTTCCCGCTTTTTTCTGCCAATGAAGATCCTCATAAATGGTTCGGTACGGAAGAACAACTTCGAATCTATTATTATTACGCGTACGCAAAGAGAATGGATTATTCCTACTTTAAATCCTTTATAAATAAACTCAGTGTTCCGGTACCGGTTGAGCGCCATATCTGGATTTATGGCGCAGGTATTGTGGGAAAACGGGTCTATGAGGTTATGGTGGTCAACGGTTACATAGTAGACGGTTTCCTTGTTACAAATAAAGTAGGTAATCCACGTGTTCTGTTTGGCAGGGAAGTGTTTCAGGTAGATGAAATTCCCCCGTCAGATAATTGCGTTGCTATTGTTGCCGTAACGGGAAAGGCGCGGGGTGAAATGAAGAAAACGCTGGAACGGCTTGGCTGGAATTACAGTGTTTACATAACCGGATAGTATAGTTTGAAAAATGTTTGAGGAATAAAATATGACTGAGGTTGAGTACGTAATTGCCAATTTTTCTGAACGGTTTGCTGATTTTCGGGATAAGCGGATCGTTCTTCACGGTTCACGGAATTATGCTGAAGCGATTATTGATAATTTTGCAAACAGTTTTAATTTTATCGGTATTATGAGTCTGGACCCGTTGGAAGGCGGTTATTTTCACGGATTAAAGGTTTTACATGAAGCAGACCTTTCTGCATTGCAGGCAGACCTTGTTATCCTTACAGAGAGAGTTAAATATGAGGTAGCGGCTTTTCACTTCATTTGCACTTTTTGCAGGAAAAACCATATTGCTGTTTATAACATGTATGGGTTAGATGAAGTTAAAGTACACCTTGAATTTGAAAATGCAGGGCACTTGACTCTTGCTGACACAAAAATGCTTTGCAAACCGTATGATATTATTGCTTTTGAAGTGGTGGACACATTAACAAGCTGTTCCTATGACCGCTCAGCGTTACGTTTGCGAAAACTGTTTTACGATTTGATAGTATTTCTTTATGAACAGGGAAAAGAAATCAGGTTCAGTATAAGAAAATCATTTCCTGTAGACACACAGATTGAGTTATTAAATAAGTTTAAACTCTTGCATGACAGAGAACGGCAATTGATATATCGATACGGGGAAGATCTTTCGTTCAGAAAACTAAAAGAAACCAATCCTGGGAAAAAAATCTTATATTTTGGTTCAGGACTGGCAAACGAGTTTATTCTTCCCCGCTATTATGGGATAGATACGTATCGGTTTGTGGATATTTATAATTTTGATTGTCTGGTTCCGGGAACAAGAAAACCGAAGAAACAGTATCCGTTTTCACCGGATTTTAAATTAAAGATTGAACAAAAAATATCGGAAAAGGAATGGGTTTCTTTTGATGTGTTTGATACCTTGATAATGCGAAAAACCCTATTCCCCCGGGATGTATTTTTATTGACTGAACAAAAAGCGTTAACGGCAGGGTATGATGCGGGAAACTTTGCCTTGGCACGAATACGTGCAGAAGAAGAGCAACCCTTTTGCGACATTAGTCTGATTTATACATGGTTACAGGATTATTATGGCTGGAGTGATGCCGTCAGAGATGCGGTCAAGGCACTGGAGATGACCGTAGAAAGCGAGGTATTGACGTCAAGGACAGAGGTCGCGGAAGTTTTTAATTTTGCAAAACGATTAGGGAAGCATATCGTTCTTGTTAGTGATATGTATCTTCCAGAAGCACTTTTACGTAACATCCTTGTTCAAAACGGGATTTCAGGCTATGAAAAAATATTAGTTTCCTGTGACGTAAAAAAGTCCAAACAGACCGGGTTATATAGTGAGTTGCTTTGCTTATGCGGTAATCCGGGTAAAATTGTCCATATCGGTGATAATCCGGTTTCTGATGGCGTTGCATGCGAAGCTTGTGGTATTGAAAGTATACTGATACCGTCTGTATTGGAAATGGCTAAAAGCAGAGGCTGGGAGAATTGTATTTATACAGCTTCCAATTTATTGGAACGCAGTTTGCTTGGTCTCATTATATGTAATATTTTCCGGGATCCTTTTCAGAATCCAAACCTCATGGAATGGCCGGTAGAAGAAAAGACAGAAAGGTTTGGCATAAGCGTAGTAGCTTCTTTAGCTATTGGGCATATGACCTGGCTGATTCAGAAACTGCGGGGAAATAAATTCAATGGCGTTTTGTTTTTTGCAAGGGATGGATGGCTTTCCTGGCATATTTATCAGCGTATCAGGGAATCTTTGCCTCTTCCGTTAGCTGTTTATTATTATGCAAACCGTCATTCTGCTTTTTTGTGTTGTGCTGATTCGGAACAGGAAGTTGAACATTTAGTGGAAAGTGCTAAAAAATCCGGGATGACAGCTTCGGAACTTTTGAAGAATATTTATTGTATTAGCGGCATAGATATGTATCCTTACGAAGAAAATGGAACAATATCGGATTATATTAGAAAACTTACGGAGCAGATCCGGCAACAGGCGATAAAAATGCGAAAGGGCTTTATGCGGTATTCTGAAAAAAACGGTATTTTTTCAGAGGGAAGCTATGCTGTGGTTGATGGTTTTGCGAGCGGACATACGCAAATGTATTTGTCCAAAGTTCTTCCTTTCGGTATGAAGGGTTTTTACATTGGTAAAAACTCCGCGCCTTCGCTAGATGATTCAATTGAATATTACTTGAAGAATGGGAATTCCCTGTTATTACAAAGGTTTATAGAATTGGAAACTTTTTTTACTTCTCCTGAGCCTTCGCAAAGCCATATGTCAGAGGAAGGTAACCCTGTTTTTTTGGAAGAGCGCAGGGATGTACAGGAGTTGTGTGAAGTAACAGCCGTTCTGAAACAGGCGGAGGAAATTGCCTGTGAGTTCTTTGCTCTTTTTTATCAGAAAGGGCAGCATGTTTCATCTCGTCTTATTGAAGAAATATATGCGGCAGAAGATTATTATGCCGCAAAGTATACACTATATGATGACTGGTTTGGCGTACCGATTGGAAAGCGGGAAGATGTTGAAAAGGAATATGATGATGAGCAGTCGTGATTTAAATAGCAGTGATAATACCAAAGCAAATGGTGAAAATATAACAATTTATGATACAGGTCTTTTAATGGGTGTGTTTGATCTGTTCCATATCGGTCATCTGAACCTGATCCAGCGGGCCAGAAAGCAGTGTCGTTTCCTGCGTGTTGGTGTTTTGTCGGACAATCTTGTTTATGAGTTCAAGCAGATTTATCCAATCATACCTCAGGAAGAACGAATGGAAATTCTTTGTGCGTTACGTGATGTGGATGAAGTGGTGCTTCTGGAAACGAAAGAAGAGGTTTCACGGTTACACGAATGGAAGAAACGGCCCTTTGACTGTTTCTTCTCCGGTGACGATTATGCAGATAATGCCTATTGGGCGTGGGAGAAGGAAGAATTGAAGAAGCTTGGGGCGGATATGATATTTTTCCCCTATACAAAAAAACGCAGTTCCAGCATGATTCGCAAAGAACTGCAGGAGAAAGGAAACGAAGAAAGAAAATGAGGATTCTGATTACCGGCGGAGCGGGTTTTATCGGTTCTGCTCTCAGCAAAAGACTGTTACGGGAGGGCAATGAAATCTGGTGCCTGGATAATTTATCCACAGGGCACATAGATAATATTACGGATTTAATGGAGCACCCGCAATTTCATTTTGTGAACCGGGATATAACAGAAACTGTGGATATTCCTGTGGAACAGATTTATAATCTGGCCTGCCCTGCCAGTCCCTGGCATTACCAGAAAGATCCTGTTCATACGGCTAAGACATGTTTTCTCGGTGCGCTGCATGTACTGGAACTGGCGAAAAAATACAATGCAACAATTTTGCAAACCAGTACCAGCGAGATTTACGGGGACCCATTGGTTCATCCGCAAACAGAGGATTATAAAGGAAATGTGAACCCGATCGGTATCCGTTCCTGTTATGACGAAGGTAAGCGTATTGCCGAAACCTTATTCTTTGACTATGCGAGGCAATATGGAACAAATATCCGCGTGGTCCGTATCTTTAATACCTATGGCCCTAATATGGCTCCCAATGATGGGCGAGTGGTTTCCAATTTTATCATTCAGGCCCTGAAGGGTGAGAGGATTACAGTATATGGTGACGGAAGACAGACCCGCTGTTTCTGTTATGTTGATGATATGGTGGAAGCGTTAATTCGTATGATGAACAATTCAAAGGGCTTTGCCGGTCCTGTTAATCTTGGGAATCCGGTAGAGATGACGGTAACGGAACTGGCGGAAAAGATAATCCGGTTAACAGATTCCTCTTCTTCTCTTGAGTATCGGGAACTCCCGCAAGACGATCCCACCCGGCGCAAACCGGATATTTCCCTTGCGAAGAAAATGCTGGGATGGGAGCCAAAAGTTTCGTTGGAAGACGGATTGAAAGAAACCATATCGTATTTTAAAAAAAGGCTTGGACATGGTGATTTATAATCAAAACGGGGTTTAATATGCACGCAATCATATCCCTATGTTTTATATGTGATGAAAATTATGTAATGCCCACTATCGTGGCCATTACCTCAGTTATTGCTAATAAAAACTGCACAGATCGATATGATATTTATGTGGTTGCCAATAGCCTCTCCGATGAATCTATAGCCGTTTTCCGGGAAATGGAAACAGAGAACAACCGGATTTTTATAATACAAACAGCGGAGCCTGATAAATATGATGGATTTGTAATGAAACATTTTCCGGTTACTACCACCGACTTGTTTAAGTTTGAATTACCGGATCTGTTGCCGGCCGATTTAGAAAAGGTTCTTTATTTGGATGGGGATATTATTGTCCAAAAAGATTTGGCATCTATATTTAATGAAAATATTGAAACTGTTTATGCCGGCGTAGTTAAAGATTATTATGCGGTCTTTGATCCGGATAGCTTTCAGAAACGGCTTAACGTAAAACACAAGGACTATTTCAATGCCGGAGTTCTGTTACTGAATCTGAAAAAAATGAGAGAGGATCATGTGCCTGAATTATTGCTTCAGTACAGAAATAGCCATAAAGACAAATTTATGGATCAGGATACGTTTAATGCAGTATTAAAGGAAAATGTAAAATATTTATCTTTTTTTTATAATTTTATGTATCATTGTTGGATTTATGATACAAAAAATCTGGCAGATTACTATGGTATTCCCAGGGTTAAATCTAAATATGAATGGATAAAAGATGCTTTCATTTTACATTTTACATGGCGTAAGCCTTGGCATTATAATGACTTTTTTGCAGCGGATATCTGGTTGCGCTATTATTTATTGTCACCATTTGAAAATGATTCATTGGAACGGGAATCTCTGCACGGGAACCCAAAGGCTGAAAAAGAAATCGCTGAACTCAGACTGGCTATAATGCAGCAAAAGGCATTACAGAAAGAAAGAGAAAACAAAACACCAAAGGGCATGATGAAAAAGAGTTGCTGTTTACCTATAAGAATCGCCATATGGGGATATGGAAAATACGGACGTCGGATGTTTGACTCCCTGACCCGTTTTTGCTATAGAGAGTATGAGGTTGTATGCGTTTACGATAAAGCTTTTAGGAAATTAGAGCTTACACAAGAGGAACGGAGTTTTCGGATTTGTGATCCTGTAGAATTGCCGGGAGACTATAAAAAAGGACTTTTTAAAATGGTACTTGTTTGTATTTTCGACAATAATGCATCAAAAGAACCGAAACAGTTTCTCAGGGATCAGTCCATACCGGAACTATGTCTTGGGCACCCGGATGATGTTTATCCGCTTTTTCTTTTAAATAATTAGGAAAAAAGCTTTTTAAGATTTGCAGAGAAAGATTTATTATACTGTGTCATGAACAGGCAGGTTTGCTGAATTCGTTCATAAAAAGGAATCGTGATATTATGATGAAGATTGCCATATGGGGATACGGATGGTATGGACGCAGGATGTTTGAAAGCCTGACCCTCCTTTGCTCAGATGAGTATGAGATTGTGCGTGTTTACGACAGAGCGTATGAAAAGTTGAAATATACAGAAGGTGAATCGCCTTTACCAATTCATAATCCGGACGAGATGCCGGATGATTATAAAAACGGCCTTTTTGAAAAGGTTTTGCTCTGTATATTCTGCTATAATCCCCCAAAAGGATTAAAGAATTTTCTTCAGGAACATTCTATACCGGAATTGCATCTTGGATGCAGGGAGGATTTTTATCCGCTTTCATCTTTCGAACAAGGGAAGAAACCTTTTGAAATAAACAGGGAAGGTTATAAATTATATGTTGTCAATAATCTTTACGGCGCAATGGCAAACTACGAATCATTTGAAGTCATGTATTTATTTGATGATGAAGGAAGATTAGTAGGGGAGCATAGAGATAGGTTTAATCTTGCTTTAGAAAAGTATAACTTTTTTGACTACCCGTTTGTTTTCAGACATTCTAAAGCGGAAAAAGTTTTTCTTGCAGGTCAGTATTGTATTTTGTGTAAGAAACATGCAGGGAATTATTGGCATTTTACCTACAACAGTCTTGATGTTATATGGCTTCTTGAGCAGGCTGGATTTAAGGGAAAGTATGTGGTTCCGAATATTAAATTCTGCACAGAAATTTTACAGCTGCTTGATATTTCATCTGAAAGGATAATAACTCTCCAAGAGTTTGAGCATAACAAAATTTATGTTTTTGAGAAAGTGTTTTATATTGCACTTAATGGCCAGCATGAAATCTATAGTGCTCCCGTTTTAGTGGAGGCAGCTGAACATATTAAAAAGAAATTGCCGGCAGATCCGTCTTTGCCTAAGAAGATTTACGTAAAGAGAATAGGAACGCGAAAACTGCTTGGCGCGGATAAGTTGCTTGCCGAATATGGCTTTTCGACCATGATTCCGGAAAATTATACCGTAAAAGAACAGATGACGCTTTTTTATAATGCGGAAATTGTTTTTTGCGTCCATGGCGCTAATTCTACGAATTGTCTGTACATGCGAAAAGATACAGTGTTTATTGAAGTTTTCAGCAGTTACTGGATCAATCGGTTTAATCTCTATACTGTTGCGGCATCGGGAATTAACTATTTGCCTGTCAGCCCTCTGGAAACTGTCTGGGTCAATAAAGATGGCATGTCCAGAGATTTTACAATGCCGGACGTGTTGTTAAAGATGACTCTTCGAAACGCATTTCTCATTAATCAGGCTTTGCAGATTCAATAAAAGGGTTTTGTGGTTTTACCGTAATACCGGTTTAGGAGGTTGATTTGAATGGAAATCACGAAAGGCTCAAAAGGATTTGTTACTATTGCTACAGGAAGGGATGAATACTATCGTCTTGCGCATAATTTGCTTCTTTCGTACAAATATTTCACCAAAAGTCCTTTGCCATTCGCCCTGCTTTGTGACAGGGAAAATGAATACACGTCTGATTTTGATCAGATTGTTTTAATGGACGATGTTTATCGCACTTCGCTGGATAAATTAAAACTGCTTGGCCTTGCGCCCTTTGAAGAAAATATATTTATTGAGGCTGACTGTCTTGCTTATAAGGATTTAAACGGGTTGTGGGATATATTCGCGGGATGTCCGGACTTTTGTACGCTTGGTACCCGCCTTTCCCTGCAATCAGAAAAAGGCTGGTTCAAACGTTGTGATGTCGGTGAATTTCAGGACATGGTCCACTTTTGTATAATTTTCCAGGGCGGTGTGTATTTTATCAGGCGGAGACAGGATAGTCTGGGCTTCTTTTCAAAGGTATGTGAATACGTCCATAATAATTATAGGAAATATCGTTTTAAATTCTTTTCTGAACCTCAGGAAGAGGCGATTCTGTCTCTTGCTTCAGCTATCTGCAATTATCCTCCGCAGATGGATTGGAAAAAGGTGTTTTGTTATCTGCCTATGTCGGATATACAGAAAGCTGATATCAGTAAGGGTCTTTTGGAGTATACCATGACAAGAGATTCCGGGACTTTTTTTTATAATGACAAATTCCTGATCCATTTTGGAACGGAAGCTACCCGTGAAGCCCTTTATAAAGAGCAGGTTGAGCTGCTTCATTCGATTATAAAAAAGGAACAATAATGCTATGATGAAGGTTGCTTTGTGGGGATATGGGAAATATGGGCGGCGGATGTTAGATAGTCTGACCCGGCTTTGTTCCGATGAGTACGAAGTTGTCCGCGTTTACGATAGAGATTATCAAAAACTGCAATATACGGAAGGGAAATTTTCTTTGCCGATCCATAATCCTGAAGAACTGGTGGAAGACTATAAAAACGGGATTTTTGAAAAAGTACTTCTCTGCTTTCTTTGGTATGATGTTTTAATCGAACCGAGGGAAATTTTAAAAAAACATTCTATTCCGGAACTACATCTTGGAAGTGAGGATGATTTTTATTCTGCTTCCTGTTTTGAACAAGGAACAAAACCGTTTGAAATTCAACAGGCAGGTTATAGTTTTTATGTTTTAAAAAATATATATGGCTGTATGGCTAACTATGAGTCTAATGAATTATTGTATCTGTTTAACTCTGAAGGTAAGCTGTTGCAGGAACATTGGAGCCATTGGCTTGCTAAGTTAAATATACATGTTTACGATTATCCTTTTATTTTAAAAAATAGTAAAGCAGAAAAGAGATTTATTAAAGGGCAGTATTGTATTTTAGCAAAGCAGAATGTGAATAACTACTGGCATTTTACATATCAATGCATGGATATTGTATGGCTTTTGGAAAAAGCAGGATATCAGGGGAAATACATTATTCCGAATAAAAAATATTGCAATGAATTATTACATATGCTGGGTGTTGCTGCTGAAAGAATTATTCCTCTCAGTGTGTTCGAACATAATAAATTATATATTTTTGAAGAAGTATTTAGTGTTTCTTTTTCTGTTGATAAGGAACTATATGGTACGACCATATTATTAAAAGCAGCTGAAGATATTAAAAAGAAACTGCCGATAGATCCATCGTTACCTAAAAAAATTTATATTAAAAGGGTAGGGATAAGAAAGTTGCTCGAAGCAGATACTCTGCTTGAGGAATATGGTTTTACTTGCATTATTCCCGAGAACTATACTGTGAAGGAACAGATGGCGCTCTTTTATAATGCTGACATTGTATTCTGCGTACATGGGGCAAACTCAACGAATTGTCTGTATATGAGAAAAAACACTGTGTTTATCGAAGCTTTCAATAATTATTGGATGGATAGATGGAATCTTTATACTCTGGCTGCAGGTAATATTCACTATCTGCTAATAAATCCTCTGGAACCGGTTTTCGAGATAAAAAACGGAAGAACAAAGGATTTTGTTATTCCTGAGGTTCTACTCCGTATGAGCATTGAAAATGCATTTCTTATTTGCAAGGCTCAACAAGAATCTATCAGTTAATAAACGGTTGCAGAATTGAGAGGAACTTGGCTTATGATGAAAATTGCTATTTGGGGCTATGGAAAATATGGTCGCCGGATGTTTGAAAGCCTGACCAGGCTTTGTCCCGAAGAGTATGAAGTCGCCTGCGTCTACGATACAGCTTATCGAAAATTAAATACAGCGGAAGGGGAACATGCTTTACGGATTCGCAACCCTGCAGAGATGCCGGAAGACTATAAAAAAGGTGTTTTTGAAAAGATTCTTCTCTGTATTTTTAATGTTTGGCAAAAGCCGAAGCAGTTTCTAAATAAGTATTCCATACCGGAACTTCATCTTGGGAGCCCGGATAATTTTTATCCGATGTTACTTTTCGAGCAAGTGGTAAAACCTTTTCAAATGCAACAGGAAGGGTATGACTTCTGTGTCTTGAAAAATGTGAACGGCGCAATGGCAAATTATGAATCTGATGAGCTTTTATATTTGTATGATAATAAAGGAAGAGTATTAAAGGAGCACTGGAGTCATTGGGGTGTCGCGCATATAGCTTTTGTTCATGACTATCCTTTTAATTTTAGGAATCATAATGCGGATAAAAAATTCTTTAAGGGAGAATACTGTGTTTTAACAAAAAAGTTTGCAGGAAACTACTGGCATTTTACGTATCAATGCCTGGACGTAGTGTGGCTTCTTGAAAAAGCAGGATACCGGGGAAAATACATTATTCCTAACAAGAGGTTTTGCAGCGAATTAATGCAATTGCTGGATATTGCTCCGGAAAGGATTATAACTCTCAGTACATTTGAACATAACAAAGAATATATTTTTGAAAATGTATTCTATATTGCATCTAATAAAAACCATGCTATACACAGTGTTCCTGTTTTGCTTGAGATTGCTGAATATATCAGAAAGAAACTGCCGGTTGATCAGTCCTTGCCGAAGAAGCTTTACGTAAAGAGAATAGGTACGCGTAAACTTTTGGGAGCTGACAAACTGTTATCCGAATATGGTTTTGCAGTTATGATTCCTGAAAATTATTCCGTTTTGGAGCAGATGGTTCTGTTTTATAATGCGGATATTGTATTCTGCGTCCATGGAGCTAATTCTACCAATTGTCTGTATATGCGCAAGGGTACGGTTTTTATTGAAGCGTTCAGCAGTAAATGGATGAATCGATGCAATCTTTATACTACTGTAACGAATGGCGTCCATTATTTGCCGGTAAGTACACTGGAGACTATCAGGGATAATAATTATGATGCGGTAATCAGGGATTTCATGTTTCCGGAAATCCTGTTGCGTTCGAGTATTCAAAACGCATTTCTTATCTACAAGGCTCAACATGGATCTGTATGTTAGCCAACGGTTATGGGATGATAATTCAGAATGTTGTTCAGATTGACTGTTTTTCAGGAGGAACAGGGTCATGCAGTTACAGCATCCTAAAGTTAGTATACTGATGCCATCTTTAAATTCCGTGGCTTTCATTCGGGAATGTATGGACAGCGTTGTGAATCAGACGTTGCAGGAAATTGAAATAATATGTGTTGATGCCGGATCAACTGATGGGACGTTGGAAATACTGAAAGAATATGAAAGAAAAGACTCCCGCATCAGGATTATCATTTCTGATAAAAAGAGCATGGGATATCAATATAATCTGGGACTTGATGCTGCCACCGGAGAATATGTTGGCATGGTGGAAACGGATGACTGGATTGAACTCAATACATTTGAAAGTTTATGGACGACTGCCAACAAACAGGATGTTGATATTGTGGCAGCCAATCAATACTTATACCACACTAAACCAGAAGTCTATAATCACCCTTTTGAAAATCTCAGCAAGTGTCCTTATGAACGAGTGTTTTGTCCTCGGGATGTATTGCAGTCTTTTGCGGTAAAACCTTTAATCTGGAGCGCTATATATCGTCGTTCTATGTTGAAAGAAAACGGTATACGGTTTAATGAGACGCCGGGTGCCTCTTTTCAGGATATAAGTTTTCATTTTATGGTGATGACAGTTGCCAAAACAGCTTTCTTTTTAGACCGGTACTTTTATCATTACCGGTCTGACAGCGAAACCCAGTCAGTTCACTCGGATGGTAAGGTCTATTGTATGTGTGATGAAGCGCGTTATTATGAACAGTTTCTTGAACATCGCCCTGCGGATAAGCTTCGTCTGCTCAAACCGTTTGTTACATGGATATATGATAAATATTTCTGGAATTTTATTCGTATTGCTCCCTGTTTTCAGTGGGAGTTTTTGATGCAGTTCAGAAAAGAATTATTAAGGTACCGCCAGGCGGGACTGCTGAATGAAAGTCCTTCTAATACTTCCGGTTATAATACTTTCAGGAAAGGTTTTCATGAAATTATTGACAATCCTGTCGATTTTTACAAAAAATACTGTAAAAAGTATTGTACTTGTCCGACAGCAGAAAAACTTCCGACACCGAAATTGATCAGGGAAAGCCGGACAGAAACACCCGATATATCCATAATTATTCCCCTGTGCAATGAAGAAAACCGCATTGCAGTAAGTCTGGAAAGCGCACAGAAACAGACGTTGGAAAATATAGAAATTGTTTGTGTTGACGATGGCTCTGATGATGCTACTCTGAAAAAAGTCATGGAGCGGGCAGAAGCGGACAGTAGGTTTACGGTATTGCATCAGGACAACCGGGGATCTGGCTCGGCAAAAAACAGGGGTTTGGAATATGCAAGGGGAAAATATGTACTGTTTCTTTACGGCGGCGACAGGTTGCGGGAAGACGCTGCGGAAGGCCTTGTATCCATTGCAGATGAAAACAGATTAGATATGGTTGCTTTTGGTTTTGTACCCATATCTGAAAAGGATAAAGAAAACCAAGTTGCCTGCAAACGTAAATCAAATGCAGAAGAGGTAAAAACAGGGGCAGATTATTTTTGTTCTTCCTGTGAAGATAATTGCTATAAACCGTTTGCCTATACTGCCCTCTATAACAGGAATTATTTGATGTACCGTAGTATTCACTTCAATGAAGTGATTTTTTATGAAGACAGATTGTTTATGTTTTCTGCATTGACTGGGGCAGACCGTGTAATTCATCTGGAAAGGAAGTTGTATTTTACAGGTGAGAGCAGGAATTTACCATTGAAAAAGTTCTTTTTGCGTGTATACAGCTATTTTGTGATTTACCAGGAAATACTGAAACAATGCCAATCTCTCCCTGTTTACAACGAAAGATTACAAAGAAATGCTACCGGAGAATTAAAAGAGATCTGTGCCTGCCTGCGGGATTTATATCGTGCGGTTACTGAAAAAGAAGAGTGCAGAAGCAAATTCTCTGCTACGGAACTTAATTTTTTTGACAAACTTATTGACCACAAAGCTGACTTCTGACAGCATTCAAGCTAATAAGGAAGGAACTATTATGTTATGACAAAGATTGCCATATGGGGCTACGGGCGGTATGGTCGCCGTATGTTTGAGAGCCTGACCCAATTTTCTTCTGGTGAGTATGAGGTCGTCCGTATTTATGATACTGCTTACCGGAAAGTGAAAAACTCAGAAGGAAGCTTATCTTTACAGATTCATAACCCTGAAGAGATTCCGGAAGACTATAAACAGGGTTTATTTGAGAAGATTCTCGTTTGTATTTATTTTTTTGGATACTACCCAAAACTGTTTCTCCGGGAACACTCCATCCCTGAATTGCATTTGGGCTGCCCGGATGACATTTATCCTCTTTCTTCTTTCGAGCAGGGAGAGAAGCCTTTTGAAATTGACCGGGAAGGATATGATTTTTATGTAATAAAAAGCTTATATGGTGCCTTGGCAAACTATGATACATCTTCAATGTTGTACCTATTTAACGACAAAGGAAGAGTGGTAAAGGAACACAGGGACCAGTTTGATCCGGAGTATTTCGAATTATACGATTATCCGTTTGTGTTCAGGAATTCTAAAGCAGATAAGATTTTTCTTAAAGGGCAATACTGTATTTTAACCAGGCAGCATTCAGACAACTACTGGCATTTCACATATAGCAATCTTGAAGTGGTATGGCTCCTTGAAAAAGCAGGATATAAGGGCAAGTATGTAGTGCCTGCTTTACAATTTAGCAATGAATTATTGCGGTTGCTTGGTGTTTCTCCTGAAAGGATTGTGACGCTCAAGACGTTTGAACATAACACAATTCACGTTTTTGAAGAAGTATTTTATGTCGTTCCCGTAAAGCCTTTCGGAGATGACCTGGTGTACGGTTCTCCTGTTTTGCTTGAGGCCGCTGAGCATATAAAAAAGAAACTTCCGGTTGATCCGTCCTTACCAAAAAAGATTTACGTAAAGAGAATCGGAAAGAGAAAGCTGCTTGGCGCTGAAGATATCCTTGCCGAATATGGTTTCACGACTATAGTTCCCGAGGATTATTCCGTTTTGGAGCAGATGACGCTTTTTTATAATGCGGATATTGTGTTCTGCGTTCATGGTGCTAACTCCACCAACTGCCTTTACATGCGTAAAGGTACGGTGTTTATTGAAGCATTCAGCAGTTATTGGATGAACCGGTGCAATCTCTATGCTACGGTGACAGCGGGGGTCAATTATCTGCCTGTTAGTACGCTGGAAACTGTCAGAGAGAATAAGGACGGGGTATTAAGGGATTTCATGTTCCCCGAAATCCTGCTGCGTTCCACCATTCAGAATGCGTTACTGATTTATGAGGCGCAACATGAATAAGTATTTCCGAGACGCGTTACGAAAAAAGGCATCGGAGAAGGAAGGGTGCTTGTGTGAAGGTTCATTTTTGATAGGATGACACATAATGAAGAAACGTATTCGAATTCAAATTATAGGTAATTATTTAAATCAAATACGCTTTTCGCTTAACAGAGCAGGAATTTATACAGAAGATACGTTAGTGAACGGAAATCCTTTGGGATTCGTCTCTCTATCAGATGAAGATAAAAAGGATATGGAATTTCCTGAAGCTATTCAAACTGTTAATAATGTAGTTACACAGTTGACTATAAGAAAAAATTTGGATGAATATCTGGCTCATGATGAAAACGTATTTAATTCAAATATAATAAAACCATTTTTAGCTAAAACAGTACGCTATAAAAACACCAGTTCTTATGTAATCGTCTGTAATACCAATCTGGTGTATCCTCTTCTTTTATTCAGGGGTAGTTTATATTCAGATACATTTCCGAAAAATGAGTTTAGCGAATACTTGCATCGGGAAGGCGCTATTAATATAATTCCTTCGGTGCGCTTTGATCAAATAAAAAACTATTATGATAAATATATTGAGATTTTACTTAAAGAATATGACAGCAATCATATTCTATTAATTAAGACGGTTCCTTCCCTCTGGTATTTGGAGAATGGAATATTTAAACTGTTTGACGACAACATAATTAAACTTCGAAATTTTATCAACGAAGCAGATAGTTATTTTATTGAGAAGACCCATTGTGCGGTTGTGAACACATTTGAGCGGTTTGTCCCTGACGGGTTGTTAAAGGAAAGTTTTCTTCCCTGCGCATTTTATCCTGATTTTGCGTATGATGAACTTTCTGCTGATATTATTTCCGTGATACGTGATATAGAAAACGGTACTTTTTCTATTGACGGTGAAGCAGAAAGAAAGGAATTAACACAAGCGGGTTTGCATAATGCGAAAGAAGAAGAGTTTTTGCATTTTCTTATGGAAAAGAATGAGGACGGTTCTAATGTATCTTTAAAGGATATTATTTATGTTGAGCAATATACTGAATCAAATTATGTTGACATGGATGTCCTGATAGGGATTTTTATGCTTACTAAACAAGCTATTCTTCCTGATTATTTCAGCAGAATTGCTTTAAACCTCCTACATAATAAGTGTTGTTCTGTGGCGTCTCAAAGCTTACGCAGATATAATAATAATAAAGAATTTCTGAGCCACTATTCCTATTTTCAGGGAGATATACCAGAAATATCTGGCTTTTATATCAGACTGAATAACCGGTATATCATTGGGGTTTTGCCAGAACAGTCTGTTCCGTTCCAACTGATTCAGTTCCATAATAAAGATACTGTAGATGAAAAACAGGTCATGGATAACGGTTTTTGCTGCTCTATCCATGAAGCGGAAGCCCTTTGCAGAAGTATGGCGTTCTATGTGCAAAGGGCAAAACACGGTAAAGGAAATCATCCCGTTAAATTAAGGTGTGAATCAGAGGAGAGTTTCGTACAGTCTTTGTTTGTGCTGGACTATGCGTATTTGCTGGGAAATGAGCCCTTTTTAATAGGGATTGAAGATATTGCAGCGAAAAACTTTCGCGTAAGAACGAATTTAGAATTTTTGTTTTCTGAATATGTGAGGATTGTCAGGATTTGCAATGGGTTATCTGATCAGATTACACAGTATTTCTTGTCTAAATGCATTCAATCTGAAGGAATGGTTGTATATTATGACGATCTTCACGCAAGAAGCATTAATGCACAACATCAGGGCTATGAATTAGACAAGGTTATAATTGAGAATATTGATGATAAATGTTTCTCAAGGATATTGTCTGATGAACTGGTAAAAATATTAGATAATCACGAAATGGATCTGCCGGATATTTTGTTTGAAGCAGGCGTATATCAGTTACTTGCTGTTACTGATATGAGAATTTACTATAACAGTTATAAAAGGTGCTCCCGGATTTTGTATACGAGATATTCGGATTATGAATTTGAGAATTTGAAATATTTTGTTCAGGGTTTTGGCCCAAATATAACACACTATTACACCGCGATAAAGCCTGAACTTTTAATGTTATATTATTCCATTTCCTTAAATCAGCTGTGTAAGTTTCCCAGATTTGAAGACGAGGTTAATTCCCGATTGCAGAAGGAAATGGATCATTGTACCACAGTGGGAGTTCATATTCGAAAAGGAGATTATATCTTGTGGGGAGAAACAAATTGTAGTTTCTATAAAGAAGCGATTGGCAAAGTTCTCCGCTTTCCGGAATACAGCGATGCTAAAATTTATGTTTTCTCGGATGATATCCCCTGGTGCAGGGAAAATGCAGAAACGCTCGGTCTGTTGCAGATTGACCGGGAAAAGCTAACCTATGTCAGCCATAATAAAGGGGATGACAGCTTCAGGGATATGCAATTGTTGAGTCTTTGCAGGGTGATTATTGGTCAGCAGGGCAGCTTTGCAAGAATGGCCTATTTGTTAAGTGAAAAATGTGAAATCTACCTTACCCCCAATAAAAAAATATGTGAACGTTTCAGAAGAATTGGAAGAGGGAATAAATATGATATTGAATTATTATAATTTTTCTGCGGTAGTGAATATGGGCTATTGAATTTGGTATCAGGGTATAATGGAGGTTTATAATGGCAAAAAAAGCTTTAATTACCGGTATCACCGGTCAGGACGGTTCCTATCTTACAGAATTTTTGTTGGAAAGAGGTTACGAAGTGCACGGTATCCACCGCCGTTCTTCCCTTCCTAACACAGGGAGGATTGAACATCTGCTGGATAAAATCACCTTGCATTACGGAGACCTGACGGACTCCACTTCTCTGATCCGTATTATCAATCTGATCAAACCGGATGAGATTTACAATCTGGCAGCCCAGAGTAACGTCCAGACCTCCTATGATGTGCCGGAGTATTCTGGGGATGTAAATGCCCTGGGCGCGCTGCGCATTCTGGAGGCTGTGCGTATCCTTGGGTTGAAGGGGAACATCAGGTTTTATCAGGCGTCCACTTCAGAGCTTTATGGAAAAGTGGAAGAGGTGCCGCAGTCTGAAACGACGCCGTTTCATCCTTTCAATCCCTATGCCGTAGCCAAACAGTACGGCTTCTGGATCACCAAAGAGTACCGGGAAGCCTATGGCATGTTTGCCTGTAACGGGATTGCCTTCAACCATGAATCGGAGCGTCGGGGGGAAACCTTTGTTACAAGAAAAATCACCCTGGCTGCAGGCCGAATTGCGGAAGGAATCCAGGATTATCTGGAACTCGGTAATTTAAACAGCCTGCGGGACTGGGGTTATGCAAAAGACTATGTGGAGTGTATGTGGAAAATTCTTCAGCAGGAAAAACCGGATGATTTTGTTATAGCTACCGGTGTGCAGCACTCTGTCCGCGAGTTTACGGAAAAAGCCTTTGCGGTAAATGGTATTACGATTCGTTGGGAAGGAACCGGGCTGGATGAAAAAGGCTATGATACATCGACTGGTAAAATGCTGGTATGTGTGAATCCAAAGTGGTTCCGTCCTACCGAGGTGGACAGTCTCAGGGGTAATTGCGCCAAAGCAAAGTCACAGCTTGGCTGGAATCCCCAAAAGACCGGCTTTGAGGAACTGGTCCGGATCATGGCGGAACATGACCGCGGACTTGCACGGAAGGAACGGATTCTGAAGGAGGCGGAATAGCAGCATGATGGATAAAGATGCCAGAATTTTTGTGGCCGGCCATAAGGGAATGGTGGGCAGCGCGATTGTACGCGAACTGGAACGGCAGGGATATACGAATATTATTACACGTACTCATAGAGAACTGGATCTTACCAGACAGGACCAGGTGGAAACGTTTTTTGATAAAGAAAAGCCGGAATATGTTTTCCTGGCTGCCGCGAAAGTGGGCGGCATTATGGGAAACGTTACGGCTAAAGCAGATTTCATGTATGAGAACATGATGATTGAAATGAACGTGATCCACGCTGCCTGGAAGAACGGTTGTAAAAAGGTTGAGTTTCTGGGTTCTTCCTGCATTTATCCGCGCATGGCGCCCCAGCCCATAACGGAGGATGCGCTGCTGACCTCTTCCCTGGAATCGACAAACGAAGCGTATGCGCTGGCTAAGATCAGCGGCCTGAAATATTGCGAATATCTGAACAGCCAGTACGGCACGGACTATATTTCTGTTATGCCTGCCGGGTTGTATGGGCCCAACGACAATTACCATCCGGAACACAGCCATGTGCTGCCGGCCCTGATCCGCCGTTTCCATGAAGCGAAGCTGGAAGGAAAGGAAAGTGTAACCTGTTGGGGTGACGGTTCGCCCCTGCGGGAATTTTTATATGTGGACGATCTGGCCAACCTGTGTGTGTTCTTAATGAACAATTACAGTGGGAATGAGACAGTAAATGCCGGATCAGGTAAAGAACTGACCATCAAAGAACTGACCGGACTGGTAGCAAAAGTTGTAGGCTATACGGGCCGGATTGAATGGGATACTTCCAAACCGAACGGTACACCGCGGAAGCTGCTGGATGTGAGCAAGGCGAAAAAGCTGGGCTGGACCTATAAAACCGAACTGGAAGACGGGATCCGTCTGGCTTATGACGATTTTCTGCATAACCCGGTACGGGCAGAAAGGTAGTATATGATGAACATAATTTTATTGTCCGGGGGTTCCGGTAAACGGCTTTGGCCTTTGTCCAATGATGTAAGGTCCAAGCAGTTTATAAAAATATTTAAAAAGCCGGAAGCAGCGCAGCAGTGCAACGCAGGGGAAGGGAATTCGAGTTGCATTAGGGAACAAGATCCAGATGCTTATGCAGAAAACATCTATGAATCCATGCTGCAGCGTGTCTTCCGGCAGATCAGGAAGGTGGATCCGGAAGCTTCAGTTACCATCGCTACCGCAAGGTCCCAGGTGTCTGCTATCCGCAACCAGATTGGCGAGGAGGTGGGGATCAGCGTAGAACCATGCCGGCGTGATACGTTTCCTGCCATTGTGCTAGCCGCTTCTTTTCTGCATGATATAAAAGGTGTTCCGGAAGAAGAAGCGGTGGTTGTATGCCCTGTGGACCCCTATGTTGACGATGCGTATTTCACCGCGCTGCAGCAGTTGTGGGAACTGGCGCAGAAGGGAACAGCCAGTCTGGTACTAATGGGTATCCGGCCTACATATCCCAGTGAAAAGTATGGCTATATTATTCCAGATACGGCAGATAATGTTTCCAAAGTTTCCACCTTTAAGGAAAAACCGGATGCAGCAACGGCGCAGACATATATTGATCAGGGAGGACTGTGGAATGGCGGCGTGTTCGCCTTTAAACTTTCCTATGTACTGGAACGGGCTCATCAGTTGATTGGTTTTACAGATTATGCAGACCTGTATAGTAAATATGATACTTTGTCCAAAATTTCTTTTGATTACGCGGTGGCGGAACATGAGCCGGATATCACCGTGATGCGTTTTGACGGCGGGTGGAAGGATCTTGGGACATGGAATACCCTCACCGAAGCCATGGAAGAAAACGTCATCGGGGACGTACGCCTGAATGAAACCTGCCGGAACGTCCATGCCATTAATGAACTGGGAATTCCGGTACTGGGCATGGGACTGAAGGATGTGGTGATTTCCGCATCACCGGAAGGAATCCTTGTATCGGATAAGGAACAGAGCAGTTATATCAAACCCTTTGTGGACGCCATAAACCGGCAGGTGATGTTTGCGGAAAAATCCTGGGGCAGCTTCCGCATATTAGATGTGGAAGAAACAAGCCTGACGATCAAGGTTACGCTGAACCCGGGCCACAGGATGAATTACCACAGCCATGACCGGCGGAATGAGGTCTGGACGGTAATCAGCGGGCAGGGCCGGACCATCGTGGATGGGATGGAACAGCCTGTGAAAGCCGGGGATGTGATTACCATGGAAGCGGGCTGCAGGCACACGGTGATTGCGGACACAGTACTGAAACTGATTGAAGTGCAGTTAGGCAGTCATATCAGTGTGAGTGACAAGCATAAGTACGAATTGAGACTATGAGCGGAAATACTCCTTTTCTTTTGAAACCTGCTGCCAAAGATTACCTCTGGGGCGGCAGAAGATTAAACGATGAATTTAATAAAGGAATCGATGTATATCCTCTGGCGGAAACCTGGGAGTGTTCTACCCATCCGGACGGGATGAGCCTGGTTGCTTCCGGTCCTGACAGCGGGAAAACCCTTGGGGACGTGTTGCGAAAGAGTCCGGATTACCTTGGCACCCATCCCCTGCAAATCATGAGCGGCAAACCGGAACTGCCGGTTCTGATCAAGCTGATTGACGCTGAACAGGATATGTCTGTGCAGGTACACCCGGACGACTCCTATGCATTAAAAAACGAAAACTGCCTGGGCAAGACAGAAATGTGGTATGTGCTGGCGGTCCGGAAAGGCGCGTCGCTGGTGTATGGTTTTAATCAGGATATGGACCGGGAACGGATTCAGAATGCGCTGGCAGACGGTACGATAAAAAAATACCTGAACCGTGTACCGGTCCGGGAAAATGATGTATTTTTAGTGGAAGCAGGCACGGTACACGCTATCGGCGCCGGCATTATTATGGCGGAGATACAGGAAAGTTCCAACCTGACATATCGTTTATATGATTATGGCCGTACGGACAGAGAGGGTAAGCCACGGGAACTGCATGTGGAAAAAGCGTTGCAGGTGATGAATATGATGTCTTCCGTCTTGCCCCGGCAGCCCATGCGAGTGCTGCGTTACCGCAAAGGCTGCGCCGACGAACTGCTGCTACGCTGCAAGTATTTTCAGGCGGAACGTTTATTGTTGAATACAGATATCCGCCGGTTGCCGGCAGATTATAAGACAGAAAGTAACAGTTTTCACGTTCTGCTCTGTATAGAAGGCTGCGGTTTCCTTTCAGGTGAAGGTTTTAAACTGAAATTTAGAAAAGGGGACTGTGTTTTTGTTCCGGCAGACAGTATTTCAATGAAACTGCATGGGCAGGCGCAGATGTTAAAGGTGAGCTGTTAGCTTGAGAGTGCGCTGCTCTTATTGCTGGTTGTGCCGCCAGCCAGGGGCGGCGGATTGGGAACGGTTATGAAAGTAGTTTTTTTTATATCTGATCATGGATACGGCCATATCATGCGAAATCTGCCCGTTGCAGAAGAGTTGATTGCAAGAGGACACGAGGTTACGATTGTTACCGGTAAAAGCCAGGTAATGGTCGCGGACCAGTATCTGCAAGGCAAGGCAAATTGTATTGCGCTCCATACCGATGCGGGATTTGTTGTTTATACGGGGACTCTTACGATAGATTTTGAAAGCACGATTGATGCAGTGAAGGAAAATATAGCCAAATGGCCGGATATGATTGCGCAGGCTGCCGACCTTTGCGCCGATGCATTTGTTGTCGATATTGTTCCCTGGGCCTTGATTGCGGCAAAAAAATATGGGATACCTTCATACTTAATGGCAAATTTTACCTGGATTGATCAGTATGAAAACTTTTTGCCGGCTCATTTGCTGCATTGCTATGAAGAGGCGTATTTAATGAGGGACCAGGTTCTTTATTATGATTTGATAAACGAGCCTACCAAAAATCGTTTGGGAAAAGGCATAGATATTGGTTTTGTTGCTAGGCCGTTTAATGATAGCGAAGTTAAAAAAATAAAAAACAGACACAAAAGAAAAACCGTGTTTCTGTCTTTGGGAGCCAGTAACACCGGTCTGGATTTGCAAATTGATGTCAGTGGTTTAGAGTATGACTTTATTTCGACCAGGGCTCTGCAAATTATGGGGGATAACGTGGAATATCTTGAGCCTTCTGTACAGAACACACAGGATTACATTAAAGCATCAGATTTTTGTATATCCAAGGCCGGCTGGGCAACGGTTTCCGAAATCATGCTGGCCGGTGTCCCGTTTGGCGTGTTGAACCGGGAGAATGTAACCGAAGACATGATGACGATTGGGCAGTTAACAGAGAGAAAGGCTGCCATTGCAATTAACGAAAGCGAATTAACGGATATGGGAATGCTTCTGAAAAAAATGGAAGATTACCCGTGGTCAAAAGCAAGATATAAGAACAACTATAAGCTGGTTGCTGACATAATTTGCGAATCGTGAACCGGTTCAGG
>JAEEGH010003470.1_pt1 | contig 41380 bp, 29 predicted proteins | sample 9134181 | NCBI WGS metagenome assembly JAEEGH01 (sample SAMN16246544, study PRJNA631951) | gut metagenome | biome: gut microbiome; feature: rumen; material: DP-attached | host: Bos | place: Iran: Karaj | collected 2018-10 | reverse complement strand
AAAATAAGATCGTGCTATCACGGGAAATGTAGAGATAAGGATTTTGAGCGACGGAATATTGCTACCTTTCAGAAATAAAGGAGCTTTTCATAGGTACAGATTTCTCAATGATTGTGATTAAAGTCGGCTATAAGTCCTATCTTGTAAACATTACGGATGCCGGTAAAGTTGATGTGCACAGAAAACTCGGTTTTTTCGGAAAGCTTTTCATTCGTAACAGTCATACTGCCACAAGCATCAGATTCGAAAATAAAATATCCGAGCTGATAAGTAAAAATGAGTTTGTGGCAGTTAAGAATTCCAAAGATCAACTGAGTAATATCATTCGTAATTCGGGAGATAAAAAAGTTGTTGAGGTTGCAAACTACGGCATGCACGAAAACCGCGTGAATCTGGTGAAATCCGGTGTGGTTGAAGATCTGAATCAGAAGACTCCCGGAAAGGACATAGCTCTTAATACGATAGATGAGTACAATAAACGGCTTGACATAATCCCGGTAAAATTGAAGGCGTCACAATATCTTCGAACCATGAGACACATAGCCAGCGGCAATATCATTCCGAAAGGGGATCCTAATAGTAATTACACTGATCAAAAACTTACAAAGTGGAGAGATTTTCTTTCAAAGCATGCAGATAAAATCAATATCCCCAAGAAAATTTTTTCATATATGAATCAGAAGCCTGGAGAAGCTGACGGGAATCAGAAAACAACCGGATGGAAAGCAGCCTTTAGAAATGATCCGGATCAGGCTCTCAAGCAGTTTGTAACTAAGAATATTTCACGTGGCGTAAGCCAATCTGTAAATGGAATAAATGATGCTGAAATTGAATTTATAGCCGGTAAATTGAAGAAGTTCGTAGAAATTAGCGTTGAAGAAACAAAAACCCAGGAACAACGGCAAAAAGTATCAAATGATTTTCATGATTTTTACCGTGTTGATGATAAATGGAAACTGGAAGGAAGCGATAAAACCCCGGAAGTTTTAAAGAATATTTTTGACAATGTCCTTGCTTATTCAACCTTCCGTCAGACCAGCAAACTGGGCATTGATTTCTTCCGTGAGCAGAAAGTTCCGGTTTTGTTTCAGTTTTCTGACAACAAAGGAAGAAGTCTGGCCGGAGAGGGCAAAAACAAGATAATCAATGAAGATTTCTGGAAGACCAGCAAGCATGAAGGTGAGAAACCTATCACCGGATCCTCGATTACCAATTCAGAATTGAGACATGTGAATAAAATTCTGCAAAATCAGAATCTTGATGAGAAAACAAGTTCTCAGGCCGGTATATATCTTGCCTCCGGTGGTCTGCAGGTGTAGGGATGAAATCCGGTTCAGGAATAAAAGCTGCGTTGCTGTATTACAATCAGATTCAGTCCGGCTGCAGCTTTTCTTCACTGATTTTTTTCAGACGGCTGGTTCCTTGTTATTCTCGATAAACAGACCTACTTTTAGATCTTTCGCATGATAGATTTCGGTTCCGTCAACCAGAACCTTGCCGTCTGCGATACCCATGATCAGCTTGCGTTCGATGACGCGCTTAAAGTCTATGCGGTATGTTACCTTTTTGTTTGATGGTTTGATCTGTCCAGTAAATTTAACCTCACCTACTCCGAGAGCTCTTCCTTTTCCCTGACCTCCGCGCCATCCGAGGAAAAAACCAACCAGCTGCCACATTGCATCAAGTCCGAGACATCCCGGCATAACAGGATCTCCTGGAAAATGGCAGGCAAAAAACCACAAATCCGGATTGATGTCGAGTTCCGCCTCGACGAAACCCTTTCCGTGATCACCGCCGTCGGAGGAAATTTGAGTTATGCGATCTATCATGAGCATATTGGGAGCCGGAAGCTGACTGTTGCCCGGTCCGAACAGTTCTCCGCGCGAGCAAGCAAGCAGATCATCCCTGCTGAAGGATGTAATACCTCTTTCAAAAAGAGATGGAGCGGTGGTATTTGCCATGTATGTTTCTCCTTGATATTGTTAATCTCTGGTTAAAATCTGCATACAGGAAACGACATGCCTGCGAACTCCCGCGGCAGCAATATTTTCAGCCGTTTCTCATCAGATGCTTTCAGTCCGCCCGGATCACCCGAAGATGCGAGACCAGAAGGATGTTCCCTGTCCGGCTGCTGCACCATTGTTTCTAAGATTCATTTCCAGGATCCGGTTCTGTATTTTTCCATAAATTGATTCAGGATCCTCACAGTCTCCCGCCTTGATTCCGGTTAGAATTTCAATGGTTTCATCAATGGTATCCACAGTGTATATATGGAACTTGTCTTCCCTCACCGCCTGCATAACCTCGTCGTTGAGTATCAGCTGATTAAGGTTTGATGCAGGTATTATCACCCCTTCGTTTCCGCTGATTCCCTTGATCCTGCAAACTCGGTAGAATCCTTCTATTTTTTCATTCAGACCGCCTACCGGCTGTACATGGCCGAACTGATCCAGTGCGCCTGTAACGGCAAAATTCTGCCTGATAGGGACATTTGACAGGGCGGAAAGCACGGCGCAGAGTCCGGAAAGAGAGGCGCTGTCTCCGTCAATTTCGCTGTATGACTGCTCAAAGACAAGATTAATGGAGAAGGGAAGAGGATACTGCTGGGCAAACCTGTTTGTGAGAAATCCGTTTATGATCATCATAGCCTTCTGGTGGATCTGACCTGCCAGGTTGGCTTTGTATTCAACATCGGAAATATCTCCGTCTCCTGCATGAACTGTCGCCGTAATTCTCAGCGGCTCACCGTATTCAAAATCAGTTCCGGTGGTGGAAACAACGCTCATGCCGTTAATCTGTCCGATCTGGGTTCCGCCTGTGGAAATGAAAATTTTTCCTTCCTCGTACATTTTGGTGGATTCTTTTTCAATATTTCCCGTACGGAAGCGCTTTTCTTCAATAGCCTTTTCCATATCTGCTTTTTCAACTGTGTCAGAGTTCTTTTCACCGGCAATATCGCTGGCAAGCTTCATGATTGAGGCTAATCTTGTCTCCACTATCATAAACTGTGTTCTTGTGCCGCACTCTCTCTGGGCATATCTGCATATAACACCGGCAGCTTCGCTGGAAAAATCAAGAAGGTTGTACTTCTGGCGGATCTGATTCAGATAGCTTAAAAATTCTCCTGTTTTGTCTGCATCAATTGTCTGATCCATGCTGACCTTGAGATCGATTTCCTCAAGCGCGTTGATGTCGAGACTGTAGAATTCGCTTAAATCCAGGTAATCACCGGTCAGAACAACCGTAAGATTGATATCTGTAGGCTCGGGCTCGAAGAACGGAACAATGCTTGTTCCCTCCTGGTAGTTGTTGACCCAGTCAAGAGTTCCTGTCTTCAGGGCGTTCGAGAGCTTGTACCACAGCAGAGGCTGTCTGACGAGTTCGGCAACAGGAAGCACAAGATATCCGCCGTTTGCAAGTCTCACCATTCCTGGTTCAAGGAGATTCTGGTGAGAGTATGTTGTTCCCTGTTCCGTCAGATAATTAACTTTGCCGAACAGAGAATACCAGTTGATGTCTCTGCCGTAGATTATAGGCACACTGTCCTTTTCGTGCGCGACCATAAGGTTGATTATAACCTCGTTGGTAAATGGTTCGCCTTTGAGAACCTTTGCTGAAAGTGCCGACAGATATCCGGCGATGGAACTGCGGCATTCCTCCGGCAGACCTGACTGATCCTGGATAATTTTGTTTACAAGCTTTTCCGCATCAACATGGTTTATAAGCTTGTCGAGCAGTTTTGATACGTTGCTGCAGAAATCCACGCCGGTTCCGGCTGTAAGTTCAATGCATGTAGGACGCAGCGGATTGTAGATATTCTCGGCATAGCACAGATCATAAATCGGACGCTTCGGTTCCAGACCTCCGGTCTCAGTGATCATCCTCGTCACTGTGTTTTCATAGTCGACCCCCGGGTAGCCCTCAAGAATAAGAACCTGACTCTTTCCCAGATTGGATTTGCCGTTTATTCTTACAAACCCGCTTTTTACTCTCGGATGCAGTGAACTGAGATCTGTATGTTCAGTCTGACTCAGAACTGAAAAATTAAATTTAAAGTCGGCAGCTAACTGCTCGTAGGTTAATTTCTCCAATTGTATTCCCTTGCATAGTTATTATCAGTTAACCGTGATCAGCACGGCTGTGCATTCAGGGGTTGCACGTTATCTTTTATTTTAGATCCGATGTTCATTCAGATGGGATGCTTTCGCGCCACGGGGGAGAATTAAAGAAAAGTGCAGGAATTCACCACTTTTTCTTCGGCATGAACAGTTCGTCAAGATCGTCATGCTCCTTGTCCTTGATATCCTTCATTTCCTTCTTGTTCATCTCCGTCAGTTCGTGACTGATGGCCTGATCCATGTCGGTGAACTCCTTGTCGCGGCTTTCAATCCAGGGATCCTTTTCTGAAACTGTCTTGATTATTGAGTGCGCCTTGTTTATAAGCTGCTTTGCTGTTCCCCATTGTCTTGAAGCCATTGCATTGCGGCAGTGGTTTGCAAGGCTTGAAATATTAATTTTTATGCTCAGAATCTCAAGCCTTCGATCTTCATTGATAAAAGCCTTGGGATCAATCTTTCCCCGGTTATGCTCAATTCGTGCAACCTTTCTGAGCTTGCTGATGATTTTGAGCATATCTATAGCCTGGCGATCGTCCTTAGGCGGTATGAAAGGATTGTCCTCTCCCGACTTGTAGTTGGCGTTGACAAATTCTATCTGCTTGTTGATATCGGTGATTCTTGTTCTTATTGAGTTCAGTGACGGATTGCATTCGAGAATATTGTTCAGCGCATACAGGATCCTGTTCTGGAGCATAAGCACAAGATTCTTTGAATAGGGAATATGACTGGCGTTGAGCAGCAGTTCGTCCATCTCGTTGATAATGTTCTTGTAGCGAGTAATTTTTTTTCTGCGTTCAATTTCCTGCTCCTGCTTGATATTGCAGTAGGATGTATATGCAAAGAATCCTACAAACAGTAGTACAAACAGAACTATTATATAAATCATTTCAAACCCTGTATTTGTTTCACATACCGAAGTTCCCTGCGTCCCGCAGCCGTCGATCTGTCCCGCCGTCTTCGGAGATATGCACAATTTCTCATTATCCGTTACCGACATTTTACAACAGAGATTTCATATCATGTACAGTTTTATCTGATTTTTGCTCTGTTCGTCATTTCATTCGGACAAAAATGAGTCACGTGCGCATCATGCGGAACATGCAAGCCTGAGCCTTTTTAAAAAAGCATCTGCAGTTGAAACATGCAAAAAATATACCTGAATATTGAACGTTCCTGTGCTCAAATGCAGGCATGTGCTGAATGTTTTCCGGCGGAGGATACTGCCGTGTTGAAATTGTTATCTCGATCCTGTAAATTTACATGAACTGCTGCGGGGGTGTTTTTTTATGAATGTCAAAGAACTGCGTGAAGTAATAGCTCATCAGTGCATACTCAGGGATCGATTCCGTCTTAAAAAACTTTTCAGGAAGGCCGAGGCATGCCGTTTTTCTGATGAGACCCTTATGTCAGAACTTGAGGATGAGTGCCGCCGCGCAAGAGATTTTTTTGAATCAAGAGCATCCTCGATCCCCGTACTGAAATATCCAGAGGATCTTCCTGTCTGTGAGCACAGGGAGGAAATTCTTGAGGCAGTGAAGAATGAGCAGGTGGTAATTGTTGCCGGTGATACCGGATCCGGTAAAACAACACAGCTTCCAAAGATATGTCTTGAGGCGGGAAGGGGACTCTACGGTTTTATCGGACACACCCAGCCGCGCCGCATAGCGGCGAGAACAGTATCGGAGAGAATAAGTCAGGAGCTTGAAGCAGCTCCGGGCACAGCAGTCGGCTACAAGGTCCGTTTTACGGACGATACAGGTCCGCAGTCTCTGATAAAAATTATGACTGACGGTATTCTTCTTTCAGAGCTTGTTTCCGACAGGTACCTTGATGCATATGACACAATCATCATTGATGAGGCGCATGAAAGAAGCCTGAATATAGATTTTCTTCTCGGGTATCTGAAAAAACTCCTTACCAAAAGACGTGATCTGAAGCTTGTTATCACCTCAGCGACTATTGATGTGGAAAGATTTTCCGCTCATTTTGACAATGCCAGGATTATCCGTGTTTCAGGTAGAACCTATCCGGTGGAGACCCTCTACCGTCCGCCGGTTGAAAGCGAGGACAATCCTGACGGTGATCTTTATACCTCGGTGCTTCTTGCCATAGAGGAGCTTTCCTCATACGATTACGGGGATATTCTTGTTTTCCTTGACGGAGAAAGAACAATATGGGAGCTTTCGGATTTTCTGAGAAAGCAGAATCTCAGGGATACGGAAATTCTGCCGCTTTATGCCAGACTTCCCGCTGCGGAGCAGAACAGGATATTTCTTCCTCATGCCGGACGTCATGTTATTCTGTCAACCAACGTTGCCGAAACATCTCTTACTGTTCCCGGAATCAAATTTGTCATTGATGCCGGAACGGCGCGCATCAGCCGTTACTCTCCGCGAACAAAGGTACAGAGACTTCCGGTGGAGCCTGTATCCCAGGCCAGTGCCAACCAGAGACGGGGACGCTGCGGCCGTACAAGTGAGGGTATATGCATAAGACTCTATTCTGAAGATGATTTCAATTCACGTCCAGAATATACCGATCCGGAAATTCTGAGAACCAACCTTGCTTCTGTAATTCTGCAGATGATGACTCTCAGACTTGGTGATCTTGAGGATTTTCCGTTTATTGATCCCCCTGACAGTAGACTTATATCCGACGGCTACCGCACCCTTGAGGAAATAGGCGCCATAAAGAAGAACCAGCTGACTCCAGAGGGAAGACTGATCGCAAGAATTCCGGCAGATCCGAGACTTGCAAGAATGCTTCTTACGGCATCGCAGTTAGGCTGTCTGAGGGAAATGCTTGTTGTGGTGTCGGGGCTTTCAATACAGGATCCGCGGGAGCGGCCTCTGAGCAGGAAGGATGCGTCATTTCAGATGCATCAGCGCTTTGCCGATGAAAATTCTGATTTTATAAGTTATCTTAATCTGTGGAAGTATGTTCATGAGCTCGTGGCCGATGAGAGTTATTCGCAGCTTAGAAAGCGCTGCCGCAGGGAATTTCTTTCATATACCAGACTTAGAGAGTGGGAGGATATTCATAAGCAGCTTTCAAGATCCTGCCGCGATCTGAACCTTAAATTCAATCAGGCTGACGGTGATTATGCATCTGTACACCGATCTGTAGTGTCGGCAATGATAAGTCATGCAGGCATGAAATCGCCTGAAACCAGCGAGTACATCGGTGCAAGAGGATCCAAATTCCTTATTGCCTATACTTCTTCACTCCATCGCCGCGGCAGAAAATGGGTTATTGCGGCGGAACTTACGGAAACCTCGAGACTTTATGCCCGCTCTGTGGCGGCTATTGAACCGGAGTGGCTTGAGGAGTTCGGAGGAGAATATCTCAAGCGCTCCTATACAGAAATCAGATGGTCAAAGAAAAGCGGTGCAGTTCTGGCAGATATGAAGATTTCTCTTCTCGGCCTTCCTGTAGTAAACGCAAGAACTGTGCAGTATGAACATGTGGAGCCGTCTCTCTGCCGGGAACTGTTTATCCGGCACGGCCTGGTGGAAGGTGAACTTGATTGTCAGATGAAGTTCTTCAGAGATAACCAGCGTCTTGTGGAAAGGGTTCTTGAGGAGGAGGATAGGGCAAGGCGCCGTGACATACTGGTAAGTGACGACGATTTGTTTTTCTTTTATGAAAAAAGAATCCCGCAGGATGTGTGCTCCTGGATTAAATTCAAAAAATGGTGGGAGAAGAAAAGCAGGGAAAATCCGGATTTTCTTAATTTTGATATGGATTTTCTCATCAGTGACCGCAGCAAGATAGCAGATAAAAATGATTATCCGGACAGCATGCAGTTGGATCGCTACAAAATAGGACTGAGCTATCATTTTGATCCTACGGCGGATGATGACGGTGTTACCATCAGACTTCCTCTGACGATTCTGAATCAGGTCAGAGCAAAGGACTTTGAGTTTATTGTTCCGGGTCTGAGGATGGAGTTCTTCACTGAAATTATAAGAACCCTGCCGAAGAATCTCCGAAAACTGTTCATACCGGCTCCTACCTATGCAAAATTCCTTTATGAGTCCATAAGTCCTGATACAAGGACTCTGTGGCAGGATATAGAAAACTGTCTTACACGGGTAGGGGGAACGGAAATCAGACGTGATGATTTCAATCTCGAGGCGCTTCCAAAGCATCTGAAATTTAATTTTGCCGTGGTTGACGGAAAGGATCACTGTATCGGTCAGGGCAGAAGTCTTGATGTTCTCAAGCATTCACTGGATGAGCGCATGAAATCCAATTTTCAGGAGATTGTAAAGAGCAGGGAGGATGACGGAAGCTATACAGACTGGACATTCGGCGAAATCAAGAAATCTTCAAGCACCAGGGTGAACCGTCTGGAAATTACAACTTATCAGTCCCTAAGGGATGAAGGCAGTTCTGTCCGCATAGTTACATGTGACAATCAGATCGAGCAGCTTGCCATGCTGTGGCGCGGTATACGGCGTCTTATTATGCTGAGTATTGCAAGTCCTGTTGCATATCTGCATGCGAGACTGCCGAATAAAACCAAGCTGAGTCTTTATTATCACGGAGTTGGAGGAATCTCTGATTTGATAAACGACTGCATCGGGGCTTCTGTGGATCATCTTATGAAAATACACGGGGCGCCGGTATGGAACGGAGATGACTTTGCAGTACTCCGTGATAAAATCCGCGGTGATATCAACGAGACGGTAGCAGTTACGGCGGAGAAGGTTGAAAAGGTTCTCCTGATTTACAATGAAATCAACAAGCAGCTTAAAGGAAGTCTGGATCTGAGAACCGCTCTGAACTATTCTCATGTCAAGGTGCAGCTTGAATCATATGTATACAAGGGATTTGTTACTGAAACAGGCTGTGACCGGCTTGATGATCTGCGCAGATATCTCACAGCTCTTCAGAAACGTGCGGAAAAAATAAAAATTGATCCTAGACAGGATCGTGTAAGAATGGAAATGCTTGATGCTCTTCACAAGGAACAGAAGGATCTTACGCTTGGCTTTTCCGGTGCCGACTCTGTTCCGCCTGAGATCAGAGAGATCCGCTGGATGATTGAGGAATTCAAGGTATCTCTTTACGCTCAGGGAATAGGTACCAAATACCCGGTTTCTGAAAAGAGAATAAAGCAGGAAATCAGCAGACTCAGAGATATCTACCGCCACTGAGACCGGCATGGCAGCAGAGAAAAAATAATTGCTGCTTTGCTTTTGCGTGCATCCCGGCATCCTCCGCTGCTTTTGAGCAGGGAGGATGGCATTTGTCCGTCTTTTGGAATTCAGAACTTTTTTAAGAATTATCGCCGTACAGTGCTTCCTGTATGATCCTGAGTTTTCTGTTGCGTTCTTCAGCAGCCTCTTTTGCCCTGTTTCCGGGGTATGAATAAAAACCTTTGCCTGTTTTGGTTCCGTATTCCCCTTTGTCAAATTTTTCCTTCAGCAGTCTTGGAATATCGGAAGAGCTGTTCAGATCCGGCATCAGGTATTCGCTTATGCGGTAGAAGGTGTCGATTCCTCCGAGATCAAGCGATTCAAGCTGACCTATGCAGGCCCATCTTATGCCGAGTCCGTATTTCATGACAGCGTCAATATCCTCCATGTCAATTACATCATTGTCAAGCATTGACATAATTTCACGTATAACAGCAAGCTGGATCCTGTTTCCTGCAAAGCCCGGAACATCCTTCTTTACAACAGCCGGTTTTTTACCCAGTCTGATGCAGAGATCATAGATGGCATCTGTAATCCGCTTTTCTGTTTTGTCACTGTTGATTATTTCAATCAGAGGTATGAGAGCGGGAGGATTCCACCAGTGCATGCCAAGAAAACGCTCGGGGTTTTTTACAGCTGAGGAAAGTTTGTTGATGGAAAGTCCCGAGGTGTTTGTGGCAATGATGCAGCTGTCGCCGGCTATTTTTGAAATTTCGGCATAGAATGACAGCTTAAGTTCGAGATTTTCTGGTATACATTCTATGATTAGATCCCTGTTCTCAAAGGCGTATGGTTCCGCTGTAAGCTCCATGAGCTTTAATGTTTCGGAATCTATTAATCCGGATGCTCTTTTCAGTCCTTCTGTTCTGTGGTTCCAGAGAATTACTGAAAATCCCCTCTGTGCGAATATCTCAGCCATGGAGTATCCCATTGTGCCAGATCCTGCGATAGTTACTTTTTTGATATCCATCCCGTTCTTCCTATGCTGGTTGATTATGAAGCTGCGCTGACAGAGTCCGGTGTCTACGCTGTGACGCCGGAGGAAAATTCCGTCCGGCAGCATCGCTGACGGCACTAAAAAACTCCGGAACGCCTTTTCATCCTATCACATCGCTGCTGCAATTTGTTCCTGTCGTCTCTCAAATGGAATGTATGGACGCAGCTGTTTCAGACTGGTTTTGACGCGCAGATCTCAGGCACGGAATGAAGCAGAGATTTATGAATGATATTAAAGCGACATCTAATGTAGTTAATAAACTAAAAGTTTAGTAAATGTATAAATTATGTTTATTTATTTGTTTTATTGTGTGACTTTTGTTGCAAAAATAACGGGTATGTCTTGACAATTTAAGATAATTATGTATAATCTTATCAAAAGATAAATACAGACATATAAAGCTTTGTATAAAATTAAATTGTTTTATACAGGACATAATATGTTATTTGTACTGTATAGTTTTAATTTCTTTTGTGTCTTAACCGTTCCTGTCTGCGTAGAATAATTTTTGCAGGTTTGGAGTGTTCACTGGCAAATCTCATTTTTTTCGTACGTTGTGTTTCGCTGTCTTTTTTTTGATTCTGAGGTGTACAATGCTGTTTTACAAAGTTGCTGCTAAGGGTGATTTTTCAAAGGCTAAAACCGAATCAAGAGAGGAGGGAGGCAGCGGACGTATTTTAAAGAGACTTTCCTCCGATGTTATCAGAAGTCTGCATCTGTTCCGGCACGAGAACTGTCTGTTAAGCATCCTTCCAAGTCATGATCTTTTTTTCTGCCCGTGCGACACTGATTATAAAACGTATATAGATTTTTTTGTTGCGTTCTGCACCCGCGGGGTTTCTTTTGATGAGGTTTCAGCATGCATAGCGGATATGATTTTTCAAAAGACCGGGGTGAAGGCTGTTTTGGGGGAATACGGGGAAATAACTCTGGAATCGTATCTCAGGTTTATGGACAGGGCCGATGACGACGACATGTACAGCAGAGCCGAAATGATATCATCGTGTCCCTATATGAACGTCTACAGTGCCACACTTCTGAGGAAAAACATATTTGAATGGGATAACGGCATGGTTGACAGGGGGACTTTGGATCGTGATGCGGCGTATGCAGAATTCGAAAGACTTTCTCTTCCAGGTTATGAACTTAAGGATGAGATAGACCGTATTTACGGAGCTGATGCGGTTCCTGGAGTTTTCGGACATCCTGTTCATTATTTCATTGAGTCCTCAGATTTGAATTCTGCTGTTAATATTGCAGAATTTATCATCAGAATGCTTTGCTCCCGCGGCAGACTCATCAGCGGTCGCTACAGTGTTGTTCATATGAATTCATATGATCATTCCAGCGATGACAATGATTTGCTGGAGCAGTTCATGAATCTGCAGGATTATTCCTCTACCATCGTAGTGTTTGACGGAGATTCGGCAGAGGAATCAGGAAGCGTGGTATCTGCAGGAAATATCAGAACAGCCAGACTCTTCAAGAGCATTGACAAATATTCGCTTACCACGCAGTTTTTCATAGTCTGCATAAAATCCGGGAAAAATATTAAAAATGAAAGTCTGCTCGCCAGCGCAGGCGAACACCTCCGCCTTGTAAGGCTGAAAACCGGATTCGGTTCAAAGGAGCAGGCAAGGTCATATATGGCGGAGCTGATAAAAAAGACCGGCTATGAGAAATGGGCTGAAGACGGGCTCAGGCTTGTCAGCAAGGATACGAGAACCGAATTTTCACTGAACAATGTCCATGAAATGTTCAAAAAATGGAGCAGAAGGATCCTGTGCAATACTGTATACGACTGCTACGAAAAAATTGATTCTCCTGTAAAAAAGACCCATAACAGCACAGGTTCTGCGTATGAAAGGCTTCATAACATGATCGGACTGGAAAGCGTCAAGGAAATAATTGACAGAATTATAGCTGTGACTACAGTTTCCAGACAGAAGACGAAATTGGGAATTTTTGACAGCGGCAAATCCTGCCACATGATTTTCACCGGAAATCCGGGAACAGCCAAAACCACCGTTGCCCGCCTGCTTGCGGAGATTCTCAAGGAGGAAAAGATTTTAAGCCACGGAACTCTTGTGGAGTGCGGAAGATCGGATCTGGTGGCAAGATATGTTGGCTGGACAGCCAAAACCGTGGTATCCATGTTCGACAGGGCCGAAGGCGGCATTCTGTTTATAGATGAGGCTTACTCTCTTTGCAATGATCTGGAACACGGATTCGGGGCAGAGGCTGTAGATACAATTGTCCAGGAAATGGAGAACCGCCGGGACAGAATGATAGTAATCCTTGCGGGGTATGCCGAACCTATGAAGAGAATGCTGGATGCAAATCAGGGACTGTCAAGCCGCATAGCGTTTCATGTTGATTTTCCTGACTATGGAATTGACGATCTCGAATCAATAATGGAACTGATGCTGAGAGAGAATAAACTTAAGATTACTTCCGAGGCATTGGAAAAATGCCGTGGAATCTACAGGGATGCCGTATCTGTTGAAGGTTTCGGCAACGGACGTTTCATTCGAAATCTTATTGAATCGGCACAGTTAAGGCAGGCTTTAAGGCTTAGAAATAAATACGGCAGAAGGAGCATTCCGAAAAAAGAGCTGATTGAGCTGGTTGCTGATGATTTCTTCATGCCTGATAATTTGAGTAAAAGTCAGCGAAAAACGTTCAAGGTGGGTTTTACTTGTAAATGAATCCCGGTTCCGCAATTATTTTTGGTCTGGGAAGGCACAGAAAGGTCAAATAACTTATGATCTGCATCTTAACACTTTGGCTCTGTTCTGGAAAAAATATCGACAATACTGCAAAGTTTATTAAGATGGTTCATTCTTTTGCTGCTGTCCCGCAAATCCCCAAAAAATATTTTTAATTTAAAAAGACAAATATTCTCATTTTTTTCAAAAATACGCTCTTTAAAATACGCGATACAAATCACTCATGAACAGTGACTAGAAACAGAAAGGAATCCCCCTGCTTTAGGCAGGGGGATTGTCAATGTTTCAGAAAAAAGATGAGATTTATGTCTTTTCTGGTGCACCAGCTTCTTATCAGTCTTTGTCTGCAGAATCCGGTTTCTGAGAATCAGTGATGTTTCCTGAACGATTCAAAGCATCATCCAGTGACGGACAGATTTCACATATGCCCGGCTCAGGCTGGAATTTGGCATGTACCAGAGTTTTAAGAGGCTGGTACTGAAGATCACAGATCATGAGCTTAACTCCGGCCTTTTTCAGATCTTCTGTAAAGTGCAGGAAACTGCTCAATCCGCCCGCATCCATTATGTTAACAGCCGAAAAATCAATAATCAGACCTTCGCGACCGTTGCAGTTTACAATAATGTCGTTGAATATTCTGTCAGCTGCAGCAAAGAACAGAGGTCCGTTGATTTTGTATGCAAGCCAGTTATTCCTGATAGCTTCAGGGTGAAGTTTTCCAGTTTCCACCATATCTCTGCATGTGGTCATCTTTGCCATGGATCTCATGAAGAATACAGTTGCCATTATACATCCGAAGGCAATGGCGATGACCATGTCGAAGAATACAGTCAGAGCAACACAGATTACAAGAATAAATACGTCTGACAAAGGTACAGTTTTGACTGTTTTGGTAATTCCCTTCAGGTCACTCATGTTGTAGGCAACCATCAGCAGCAGTGCAGCCATTGACGCAAGCGGCAGCATGGAAAGGAAAGGAGACAGGCACAGAATTGCAAGAAGCACAACCAGGGAGTGTATGACAGCCGATACAGGTGATGTTGCACCTGCTCTTACGTTGGCTGCTGATCTGGCTATGGCTGCAGTTGCCGTGATGCCGCCGAAAAACGGTCCGATGATGTTGCCTATGCCCTGTCCGAGAAGTTCACTGTTTGAATGGTGCTTAGTACCTGTCATACCGTCTAGGATTACAGCACAAAGCAGTGATTCAATTGCTCCGAGAACCGCCATTGAGAAGGATGCGAACATCAGATTCTGGATCGTTTCTATGTTCCAGTTTATAGGGTTGCCGTCAGGTCCAGGAAGGTTCCACGGAAGAGCAAAATGCGGAAGAATAGGGGGTATGCCGTGACCTGTGGTTCCGTCCTCGTTCAGATATGTGAATCTGCTGCCGATGGTCTGGACTGCATCATCATTTCCTGTTGTACGGCATATTATATACGCTGCAATCATACCGAAGACTACCGCAGGCAGGTGGCTTGGAACGCAGGAGAAAATCTTTGAAACGCGGCCTTTGAACACCTTTCTCAGCTTCGGCCATCCGAATACGGTGATCAGGGATACGACTCCGACAATAGTGTCGTTGATATTAAGCTTCGGAAGATTTGATGCGAGTACTGCAAGTTTGCTGTGAAATTCCGCCGGCATACTGGAAATAGTAAGACCAAAGAAATCCTTTACCTGAAGCACTGCGATCAGTATGCCGATTCCGAGAGTAAAACCCTGGGTTACCTCTATCGGAATATAGATCAGAAGGCGGCCAAGACGCATGGCGGCAAAGAACAGGAGAAAGAATCCCGCCATTATGGATGCTGTTAGTAGTCCGCCTATGCCATACTGCTGTGCAATCGGAAAGAGAATGACCACGAAAGCAGCCGTAGGACCGGATACGCTGAATCTTGAACCGCCGGTAAGTGCAATGCAGATGCCAGCCACTATTGCAGTGTAGAGACCGTATTGAGGATCCACACCGGAATTAATGGCAAGCGCCATTGCAAGAGGTATTGCAATTATGCCGACAGTAATACCTGCCAGCAGGTCATTAATAAAGCGCTGAGAACTGTATTTGTCTGCAACGCATGAATCATACATGGCACGTCCCAGATGCAGGACGTTATGTCTTGTTAGGATAAATTTGGCCACCCTAAACCCCCTGAATTATAATTTATTTGATCTAGGTCAAATTTTTTATATGTGAATTTTACAGTAAATTAGAAACAAAACAAGGGTAGGTTTGATAAATTCCCTGTTTTTCCCACGTCGACGGCTGTTTGCTTTCTGTTCTTTGTTCTGAATTATTTTTAATCATGCACTGACTCGGTGCATTGTTTACAGGGGCGGAGGCGGCACCGGTCTTAAAAAATAATCCTCACTTTTAAGAGGTTTGACGGATCGCGCCGAAAAACCGCGTCATTCAGAGCGCGGGTGCAATAGATAAATGTGCAATTACTGTTCAAAAGTGGTAATATTGCCACGTCAAAAATATCAGTCAGGAATTTTTATATGAAACTTTGCATTCTTCCCTTGGTTTCACTGCTTGTTTTATCGGCAGGCGCTTCGGCAGTCGAGGTTTATAAATCTGATACCTCCTCCTTTGAAATTCTAGGTCGTGTCAAAACAAATCTTTCCAATAACGATGCTGATCCTGATCACCGTTTAAGCGGAACTGCACGTCTTGGAGCTTCCGGCAGAACCAAGGTTATGGATAATTTTTCTGTTTTCGGTTATCTCCTGTATGATCTGGCAGCCCAGGAGACTCCAGATAACAACGATAAAATTAAGGTAAGATACGGTTACGCAGGGTTTGATTTGAACTATGCAGGAAAGTTTTCCTTCGGCCGTTTTGAAAATGCTTATTACAAGGTGACTGCTGTTACCGATTTGCTCACTGACTGGGGATATACCGGTGTATCATATTGGGGTCTGGCCCCGAATGATTTCGGCGGACGTCTGGACGGTCAGGCAATGTATGATTTTAATCTGAACGGATGGTTTCTTGCTGCATCCTATAATTTCAAGGATAAATCCAAGCACATAGAGCACGGCTGGTCGGCGTCCACCGGTTATGAGTTTCCTGACGTTTTCGGAAATCCTCTCGGTGTCATGGCGGGTTATTCACGCTACAAGGGTCTGCGCGATGACGAATACGGATATCATGCAGACGGATTCTTTTATGGCGCTGATAAGACGGAGTACGCCGTATCCTTCTACTACGGCACGTTCGGAGCACCCGGATTTTATGCCGCCGCTGTTTACAACCACGGATGGCTTAAGAATACATACAGGGGCGACGGGTGTGAAGTTTCTCTGTCCTATACAACTCCGGGATCCGCATTTACCTTTCTTGGTACCTTCGGCTATATGAAGAATCAGCGCCAGGACTATACTCCTTTCAGGACATCCAGACTTTCAAACGGCTGGTCGTTTAATGTCGCATGGAATCCTGTGACCAGTTTCTCTGTGTATTCAGAGCTTGAGCATCGTGTCCACAACGCTTTCAAGGATGAAAACGAGACGAAGGCAACTCTAGGTCTCATTTACAACTTCTAGATTTATTCCCGGTGGTGCGTGTGATCACGGAAAAAATGCCGCAGCTGCTTTATTGCAGCTGCGGTATTTTTTACGGCTGTTTATGTATGAATTCTGATGCGGGTTTTTAACCATGGAGTTTTTTGAAGCGGTGAATTGCTGATTTTGCAGCAAAGGAAAGAATAAGCGGAAAACCGGCAGGGACTGAGAACAGGAAGTATTTTCCCGCGGCACAGTCCGCACGGCATCAGCGGGGATTATCCGGGGTAAAGTACAGAATCAGCAGGCCGAGAAGATCGATGCAGGGTAATTCTGCTGACGGAAAGCGGCGGATATGCGGTACTCCGATCAGCGGCAGCAGACAGTTTCTCAGTCTTCTGTAAGAAATTCATGGCGTGAAGCAGGATTGGTCTTGAAATATCCGCCGAGTGCCGTTGTGGTTGTGGAGGATGATGCATCCTTCACACCTCTTGATTTTACGCAGTAGTGTGTTGCCGTTATCGTTACCGCAACACTGTCAGTTTCAAGCAGGGTCTGAAGCGCCACAAGGATCTGCTGCGTCAGACGCTCCTGAACCTGCGGTCTTTTGGCAAAAAACTGTACGATTCTGTTTATTTTTGAGAGTCCGATTATCTTGTTTTTGGGCATGTAGGCAACCTTTGCTTTTCCGTCAATGACAACAAAGTGGTGCTCGCAGGTGGACGTTACAGTAATGTCGCGGACCTTTACCATTTCATCCAGATGCATTTTGTTTTCTATCAGAGTGATTTTCGGAAAGTTTTCGTAGTCAAGCCCGGAGAAGATCTCGTTAACATACATTTTGGCTATGCGTTTTGGAGTGCCGACAAGAGAATCATCAGTAATATCCAGCCCCAGCGTTGTCATGATTTCAGCAATATGGGAAGCTATTATTGATTTTTTTTCAGATCCGGGGATCCCGTTGTTGGTAAAAGGTGTTTCAAGACCTTTTTTTACAAGAGCATCTCTTACCAGAATTGCGTCATTTGATAATGCCATTGTGAACCTCCGAGGATATTTTATGCTAATTTGAATGGTGGTGCAAGAAATCGGCTGATGACCCGCACCGGGTGTGACGGCGTCATCCTGACTGACAGATGATTTACTATTTTACGGCATCGCCTGCGTTCTCGCAGAGACCGTATTTGAGACAGGTGGATTTCGGACTCGTGTGCCATTCGATTCTTCCGTCAGGCTTGATTTCCGGTTCAAGTATGAGACTGGCTCCTTTGAGATCTCTTTGATTTACAGCCGTGATTTCAATAGTGCCGTCTGAAACATTAATGTGCTCCACCGATTCGTTTTTTTCGAATAAACTCAGATCCCACTTCTTTTCCGGGTTTTCGGAACTGCTTTTATATCCCAGGCGGCAGTACTTTCTGATGTTGTTTTTACCTACATCGGCTATGCACAGCTCTACCTGTCTTTTAATGCTTTCTGCTGTCCTGCATATGCCTTTGTATTCTTCGAGAGCTTCATTTGACGGGGTGTCAGCAGAAAAAAGAACTACGGATATCATCATGCATCCGGCCGGTATTGCGAAGGTTGATACGGCAAATACAGTGCCGGCGGCAGTTGCTCCGGCATTTTCTTCAGAAACTTCCGGCTTTTCGCCGGCAACAAGTCTTAAAAGAGCTTTTTTGATGATAAACAGGTTCAGAAAGCACTTTGTTATGAGAAACATGCAGTAGAATGCAACAGGAAAATACGGCAGATATAAAAGACCGAGAAGAATGCCCGTGGAGCCGTCGCTTATGTCAAAACGGAAATCTGCGGCAAGGATCAGGAGAATTAAAATCGAATAAAAAAGAAAGAACCGGAGAATTCTGCATTTTTCTCTTGTGTTTGCAGTAAGCTCTCTGTACTCGTCCTGTTTTTGATCTGCAAAGATCTTTTCAACTTCATACGTGAGCTGTATATTTCTGAATGAAAGTACTGTAAGAGCCGCAAGGAACAGTATGTTGAAAGGCGGTACCACAAGACCGGCTAGGAGAAGGGTCGTCACAGTAAACATTTTCTGAAGTTTGCTGATTGCACAAATCATAACTTCCCTTTCTGCCGTATCCGTTTTTATCACGGCTTCGCCGGCTCCGTTTTCCGGAATACTTTTCCCCGCGGCCTCATTTTCCGTTTTCTTTGTGGCGGATGCGTCTTTTTCTGTTACAGCCGTGCATCCGCCTGACGGTCTGTCCTTCAGGCAGTCTCCGGATTTGCCGTCTGCGGCGAGTGATGAATGATTTTCCGATGCATGATCCTTCTCTGCAGGCTCCCGGACTGACAGTTTTCTCTGAAACATCGCACCGCAGTACGTACAGAATGTTGCTCTGTCATCTGACAGTTCAGCTTTGCATTTGGGGCATTTCATGTTCTTCAACGGTCCATGGAAGATAAATGTTCTTTTAAGAAAATTGTAGGAGTCCGAACTGTGAATGTCCATATCGCCGTTTAAAATTTTTTTTCTGTGATTGCAGCGTCCTGACGATTTTTTTGTGTGATGTGTTTCAATCAAAGAAATCGCACGGTTTTTTTCAGTGTGATAAAATACTTGAGAGTTTTTTGTTCCTATGGTGCCGTGTCCGTTTCCCGAGGTTGTGTTTGACCTCTGATACCGGATGGTATTGTCTGTTTTCTTTTTTACGGGTTGTGGTGTGCAATGATTAGCAAAGAAGATTATGAATATCTGGTAAATTCTGTAACAAATATTCCGGATTTTCCAAAGAAGGGAATACTGTTTCGTGATATTACGTCTCTGGTGGAGGACTCGAAGGCCTTCAGACTGGCTGTGACAGCCATGGCAGACAATTTTGCAGACAGGGGATATACCAAGATTATGGCTGCGGAAGCCAGAGGTTTTGTATTCGGTGCGGCTATGGCGGAGAGAATCGGTGCAGGCATTGTTATGGTCAGAAAGCCCGGCAAACTTCCACGCGAAACAATAAGTGAGGAATATATTCTCGAGTACGGATCCAATATTCTGCAGTGTCATAAGGACAGCATAAAAGCTGGTGAAAAAGTTTTGATTGTTGATGATCTTCTTGCAACAGGCGGAACGGCAATAGCCATGGTAAATCTTGCCAGACGTCTCGGTGCCGAAGTGAGCGATGCGTGCTTTGCCATCTGTCTTAAGGATCTTCCCGGAAGAAGCAGACTTAAGGAAAAATCTGTCGAGACTTTTTCTCTGATAAATTACGAAGGAAAATAAGGATATATCCTGATGAGTAGTTATCTTGCTTTAGCCAGAAAGTATCGTCCTCACAGTTTTGAAGAAATGGTAGGTCAGAAGGAGGTTCTTTCCGCTCTGGTCAATTCCCTTGACTCAGGAAAGCTTCATCATGCCTATCTGCTCAGCGGTACCAGAGGTGTGGGAAAGACAACGCTTGCAAGGATTTTTGCCAAGGCTGTGAACTGCGAAAAGGGGGTCGGGAGTACTCCGTGCGGTGAGTGCAGGGCCTGCAGAGCGATTGATGAGGGTAATTTTGTAGATCTCATTGAAATTGATGCCGCATCCCGTACCAAGGTTGAAGATACCAGATCCATTCTTGAAAATGTAAACTATAAGCCTGGCGCCGGACGCTACAAAGTCTATCTTATCGATGAAGTTCACATGCTCTCCCAGGGAAGTTTCAACGCACTTCTTAAAACACTCGAGGAGCCTCCGGAGCATGTTAAATTTATTCTTGCAACAACCGATCCTCAAAAAATTCCGGCGACGGTTGTTTCCAGGTGCATTCAGCTTAAGCTTCGCTCTCTGACTGTTGAACAGATTGAGACCCAGTTGAAAAAGGTTCTGGATCAGGAGGGTGTTTCCTATGATGACGGATCTGTCAGACTAATTGCCGAGGCCGGCAACGGAAGTATGCGTGATGCACTTTCAATAGCTGATCAGGCGGTTGCTCTTTCCGGTGACAATCTTAAAAAGGACGGTCTTTTGTCCATGCTTGGACGTATGGACAGTAAACTGTACGTAGATCTTGTCAGAGCAGTTCATAACAAAAACGGTGCGGAGCTGTACAGGATCCTGGACAGCATAGATTCCTTCTCTCCAAATTATCAGAGCATGCTTGATGATCTCATTTCTCTGGTTCACCAGGTCTGTGTATTTTCAGCAATCGGCGGCAGTGGAACATGCATTTACACTTACGATATGAACATTCTGAGGGATATTTCAGCAGATATTTCTCTTGATGTCCTTCAGCTTTACTATCAGATCCTGCTTAATGCCAAGCGTGATTTCATATATGCTCCTTCTGGCAGAACTGCTATGGATATGGTGCTAATCCGCATGCTTGCCTTTACCGATCAGCCGTCAGCGAGAAAAAAACAGCCAAATCCGGCTGGAGAGAGCAGGCGGACACCTTCTGCCGGTGACGTGCGCAGCGTGATAAGAGGAGATCACAGTCAGAATTTACCCGGTGTTCAGAGCCTGCCGGGCGGTTTTCCGGAACAGGTGCAGGCAGCTTCGCAGTATAGCGTTAACCCAGGTGCAGTGCAGCAGCCTTTCTCTGATCGGCAGAATGCCGGTGCGGCACCAGCAGGCATGAGCATCAGACCGGCTTCATCTGCGCAGCAGTCTCCTGCCGTCTCAAGACGTGATCCTCCAAGCGTTTCTGATCTTGTTTCAGGAAAAGTGGAGAAATTAACCATTTTTGATAATGACGGCGGTATTACGTCAGGAAAAAAAAACGGTACTGAAAAATCTTCATCTGAATCATCCGTTTTTCCCAATTCAGGCAGAAAAGCGGTACCGGATTCTTCTGAAACACTCAGACTGATGGCCGAAATGGTCAGGGAGATCGACCCGACGGAAATACCGTGGGACAGCAATTTCCAGATTATCGGACTTAACGGCGAGCGCAGACCGCAGCCGAAGCACAGCGAGTTTCTTTCCAATTTGACTCTGCTTACAGGTGATGATTTTAAACGCGAGGAGCCAGAACCGCCTGCTATAATGATTCCTTCAGCGGAAGAAGCCGGCGGCGTAGAAAAGAGACCTGATGAGGTTTCAGTTCCTTCAGATTCAGGAAAACAGGTTTCAGATACAGCGGATGCACCGGATGAGACATTATCAGTACGTGGAATTTCAGAGGAGACTTCGCTCAGTAAAGTTAATCCGCAGGAACCTGTATCTGCCGGCGCTGACGCCGGATCCGGTGTTCAGGATTCCTGCACCGGAGAAGATTCAGCTGTCGGACGTGCAGATACGTTGAATGTTCATATGGATGCGGATTCCGGCGGACAGCCTGCAGAAAATGCAGCGGCAGTTGAAGATGCTGCAGTAACGTCAGGTGCTGCGTGCGGCGGAAATGAGGAGTCTTCTGTTTACGGACAGACGGGACCGGAGCCGGACAGTTCATCTTACGGTTTTTCAGGCTCTTCTGCCGTACCGTCTGATGATGTGCCACAGTTTTCCGGCAGTGTCCCTATTCCTGATCCTGCCGTTGATCAGAGCGTTGAACCGCCGTATGATAATGTACCTCCGCCGGATGACAGTCAGCAGTACGGCGGAACTGTTGAGCCGGTATATGTTCCGCAGTCTCATTCCGGTGATTTCTCCGGCAGTGCCAGAACCCGTGCCGGCAATACGGTTGAATACCGCCGGAATAATTTCAAACCTGAGATCAGAGATGAATTCAGACCTGAGCACGCAGTTTCCTATGTGGTGGGCAAGGATCCATGGCTTGATATTCTCAATGAAAGGATCAGCGAGCCGTTTATCCGTCTTGTTCTCATGAATTCTGCGATGGAACAGGATGCAGACGGTGTGATGACTATAAGGATAGGTTCAGCTGACAGAAGCGTGATTACGGATGCCATGATGGATTCACTGAGCAAAATGCTTGGAGCGAAGATCAGATTTGAAATTGACGAGAACGCCCGGGTTGACTCACCTAATGGCAAGGCGTATGTCGTTTATAATAAAATAAAGAAACAGCAGTTTGCAAAACTTAAGGAATCCGATCCTTTCAAACTGCTGTGCAAGAATTTCGGATGTGTTCCGGATATAGATAATTTTCATCTTGTTAAAAAGCAATAAGGAAGAATGTATGTTTAATGGAATGGGCGGTCTGGGCAATATCATGAAGCAGGCCCAGATGATGCAGGATAAGGTTAAGAAGATTAAAGAGGAAATCGATAAGATTGAGATTGAAGGTCAGTCCGGTGCCGGTCTTGTCAAGGTTCTGGTTACCGGCAAGCACTCTGTCCGCAAGGTTACCCTTGATCCTTCACTGAAGGATGAGGAGCTGGATATGATCGAAGATCTGATAGCAGCCGCTTTTAACGATGCTGTTAACAAAATTGAGGCGGAGTCGCAGCAGAAAATGGAAAAGGCAACTGCAGGCATGCCTCTGCCTAAAGGTCTTATGGACATGTTTTAATGCAGTACAGTCCGCTACTCGAGGATCTCATCAGCAAGCTTCAGTATCTGCCGGGAGTCGGCAAGAAAACAGCTCAGCGCATGGCTTTTGCTCTCCTTGGAGGAGATCGCAGGAAAGGTACGGCGCTTGCTGATGCAGTATCGGCTGCAATGACTGGAATCAAGCGCTGTTCCTGCTGCCGCAACTATTCGGATGAGGATGTGTGCCCCATCTGCTCAAGCGTAAAAAGACAGAGTGAGCGTGTGCTTTGCGTGGTGGAGAATCCTTCTGATGTAGCCATCATAGAGCAGACAGGTCAGTTTTCCGGAACCTATTTTGTTCTTCATGGAAAAATTTCACCTCTTGAAGGTATCGGACCTGAAGAGATTGGAATGGATGATCTTGAGGCGCTTTTGCAGAATCATGGGTACAGTGAGGTTATTATTGCGCTGAATTCTTCGGTAGAGGGCAATATGACATCCTTTATGATTGCCAAAATTGCACAGAAGTACGGTGTCAGTGTTACAACTCCTTCCCGCGGAATTCCTGTCGGCAGCGAGCTCGATACCATGGATGAAAGCACTCTCACGTATTCCTTTACAAATCGTAAAAATCTTTAGACAGCATGTGATGATCAGATGAGCGTATCATTATTTGCTGTGTCATGAGTTTTTTTCAGCCCCGTCTGTTTCAGTGACGGGGTATTTTTTTTGTCTGTCTTTTCTTTTTTTAATTTTTTTTCAGAGTGTTCTGTTTTCAGACTTGAAAATGCGTGCATCAATCCTTATATAGTCTTTAGTTTAATTTTGGATACAGGTGCAGCATCGGTGCTGCGTTATTTACAGGAGTTGAATTTTTTATGACTGCAGAAAAGCACGTTTTCCAGACTGAAGTAAAGAAAATGCTGGACCTACTGGCCAACAGCCTTTACTCAAACAAAGAGGTTTTCCTTCGTGAATTGATTTCCAATGCTTCGGATGCTGCCGACAAGCTCAGATTCAATGCACTTTCTGATTCATCTCTGTATGGTGATGATCCTAATCTCAGAATTAGAGTCAGCGTTGACAGAGATGCAAAGGTTATCACAATTTCCGATAACGGTATCGGTATGACCAAGGATGAGGCTATTGAGCATCTCGGTACAATTGCTAATTCCGGAACTGCCGAATTTTTCGGAAATCTCAGCGAGGATGCATCCAAGAATTCACAGCTCATTGGTCAGTTCGGTGTAGGTTTTTACTCTTCGTTTATTGTTGCCGACAAGGTAACTGTCAAGTCCCGTGCGGCAGGCGCTGCAGCCAGTGAGGCTGTCTGCTGGGAGTCAACAGGCGATGGTACTTTTGAAACCAGCGATATTACCAAGGACAGCCGCGGTACAGATATTATTCTTCACATTAAGGACTCTGAAAAGGACTTCCTGAGCACATGGAAGCTTGAGGATATTATTTCCAAGTACTCGGATCATATTGCCATCCCTGTTGAAATTTACAAAGAGGTCCGCGACGAGGATGCCCCTGAAGAGAAGGACAGCGAGGGCAATCCTCTTCCTCCTAAGATGATCAGCAAGTGGGTTCAGATTAACAGCGCAACAGCTCTGTGGACCAAGAATCCTAAGGATGTAAGCGATGAGGATTACAAGGGTTTCTACAATACTCTGGCAGGTACTTACCAGCCTGAGGAACCGCTTGCATGGTCTCACAACAAGGTTGAAGGAACTCTTGAATATACCTCCCTCCTTTATATTCCAGGCAAGGCTCCGTGGGATCTTTTCAATCGTGATAACAAGCACGGTCTTAAACTTTATGTTCAGCGCGTTTTCATTATGGATGATGCAGAGCAGTTTATGCCGGTGTATCTGCGCTTTGTAAAGGGTCTCGTAGATTCTAATGATCTGCCTCTTAATGTATCCCGTGAAATTCTTCAGGATAACAAGGTTACCTCGCAGCTCAGAAAGGCCTGCACCAAGAAGGTTCTCGGCATGCTTGCCAAACTGGCTAAGGATGAGCCGGAAAAGTACAAGACATTCTGGAAGGAATTCGGTACAGCCTTCAAGGAAGGTCCTGCAGAGGATTATGATAACCGCGAGGAGATTGAAAGTCTTTTCCGTTTTGCTTCTACAGCAAACAATTCAAGTGAGCAGAATGTATCTCTTGATGACTATATTTCAAGAATGCCAGAAAAGCAGAAGCACATCTATTACATCACCGGCGAAAACTACAGTGCGGTTTCCAATAATATTCACCTTGAAGCGCTTAAGAGCAAGGGTGTTGAAGTTCTGCTCATGTGGGATCGTGTTGACGAGTGGCTGATGGCTCATATGACAGAATACAAGGGAAAGAGATTCATTTCCGCAGCTGCCCAGGATCTTGAACTTGGCGAACTCGAGAATGAAGACGACAAGAAGAAGGCAGAGGAGCTGTCAAAGGAATATGAAAGCACTCTTAAGAGATTCAAGGATGCTCTCGGTGACAGTATTACAGATGTCAAGGTATCAACAAGACTTACCGACACTCCTTGTCTTGTGATAGCTGAAAACGGCGTGGGCGCTCATATGACCAATATTTTCAAGGCTATGGGTCAGCCTGTTCCGGAGACCAAGTATTCTATGGAGCTCAATATGGACCACCCTCTTATCAAGCGCGTTGTTGATGAGGTTGACGAGGATCGCTTCAAGGACTGGGCACAGCTTCTTCTCGGTCAGGCTAAACTTGCAGAACAGGGCTCTGTTGATAATCCTACTGAATTTATCAAGTTGCTAGATAAGTTTCTTGTGTGATATAATCGGATTGAAAAATACATGATGTTTTCATGATTTTTTCTTCTCCATTTTTTTGATGCCCTCCTAACCGGGGGCATATTTTTTTGATCGGATCTTTTTTACCCTGTAATATTCCTTTCAGATCCTGAAAAAGGAGGATATGCAATGAGGTTAACGGGTTTGATTTGTTTTTTGCCTGTGTTATTCTGCGGCGCCGTGTATGCAGATATGCGCAATGTATGCGTCAACGGCATCTGTCACGTTGTTACTGATCATAGGAACTCTGCATATGTTGACGGTAGGATGCGAACAGCAAACAGGTTCAGAGGTAATGTTTCAGCGGATGGAAAACATGCTTTTAAGTCTGCAGACAGCAGTTCCCTGATTCAGGATAAGAGTTATCGTCACAGGTTAGATTTAGGCGGCATGGTGAATGACAATAATGACGAACTTTATAACTTTGATGTCCACTGACTGCTGTCAGGCAGATTGGTAAATGTCCTGCCTTAAATTTTAAACATCAGGAAAAAGAGCCCGGGCATGAGGGCTTTTTTTGTTCTGCTTCATTGATCTTTTAAGGGATCCTTTCCGATAAGCTACACGGCTCCTCATTTAATGCTGTTAATCTTCAGCCCTGCGTTCTGCCGGTTTCTGATTCCTATCATTCCTTTCCGCCGCATCTGGTATTGAAAGCATTGTCGTTATTGACATAATTTCCGGCCATGTTAAGGGGTAGAGCAGCTTGAGAAATAAGAATGATAAATCATAAGGTTATATAAGCTAAAAATTTTCTTTTTTAAGTTCAAAAATATAAATACTTATGAAATGTATCGTGTTCTCGGGGTATCAGCAGCTTTTGTCGAACAGAGCCTAATTTTTAAAAATTTGATCTGATCGCTATATTTTTTTTGCGGTTGCATTTATTGTTAGTATGTCTGTTTGATTCAGATATGCATTATTTTGTGTGATTTCTGTTGCATATTGACGTGTCACATATTGTTTGTGTTATCTGAGGGTTTTATTATCCCTTTTCTGTTTTTTTCTCTGATGCTTCCCGGAATATGCGGGATTTTCTGCAGGATAAGAGTTTATTAAAAGGAAGGAGGCGGATATTATGGATGAAAGTTCAGGTTCGGTATCCGATGCGGAATTGAACGGTTCCGTGTCCGGCTCTGTTCTGTTTCCTTCTGCCCCTGATTTTATTACATGCAATCCATTTCGTGTTCTTGGGGTCTATTCTAACAGTTCAGCAAGGGATCGCGAGGCTAACAAAAGCAAGATTAATGCTTTTGCGAGAGTTTCAAAAAGTATTGAATTTACTCCTGATTTCAGCAGACTTTTCGGAACTGTCAACCGCAGCGGTGATGCAGTGTCTTCTGCAGTGTCCGCTCTTGCCGCTCCGTCCGGTCTTATAGAGGCCGGACAGTTCTGGTTCATGAATGCTTCGCATCCCGATAAGATTGCTTTTAAGAATCTGGCAGATGGCAATATCAGTGCATCAAAGGAAATCTGGATGAAGGTTGCAGATATGTCTGCATGTCAGAACATGATTATCCTTGAACTCTCTTCCGGAAATTTTAAGGCTGCCGCCGAGTGGGCAGATCGTCTCTACGGATCGTATCCGGAAGATTTTGTGGAGAAAATAAGCGGAAATCTGGTTAAACTCAGCGGCCGGGATCTCATATCATCATTTATCGACAGATGTATTCCCCGTGACAGTATCATCAGTTCTGTCAGTCAGCTTCCTCCTGCATGGAAAGATATTGCTGCGTTAAAGATTGCACCGGAAATAACAGCAAGAATTAAAGATCAGATTTCGAAACTTTCTACGAGATCCGGCAACTGGATGGACTGCAGAGCGGCACTTGATGATTTTTTTAAAGCTTTTATGCCGCTTCTGTCTGAGCTGTGTCATCTCTATCCTAATGAAAGTTTAAAGATTACATCTGTTACAGATCCAGCGGCTGATGCTGTAAGGCATGCATGCATCGCCTGGTATAACGGAACAGATAAACCCCGTGATGCGGTTGCAATCATCGAATATGCAAAACGGATCCGTGACATTCCGGCAAGCAGTTCGTCAAAAAGAAAGACTGAGGAGAATATCAGTCAGCTTGATGAAAAAATCAGAAGTCTTCCTCCTGTTGAAATAGAGAGTGATTACAGCGCATTTATAGAAATTCTGAAGGGATATGATTCGGATTATAAGGATGACAGCCGGATTGTTAAACTTGTAAATGATGCTTATCCGTATCTTTCCAGGATTAAGAAGCACTGCGGAACCGATTCGTTCTACTCGGGTGCTTCAGATCAGATTGCAATAAGGGTAATGAATTACGTAGGTTCTGTTTATGCAGAAAGAATCGTTGATGAAATCAGGTTGTTTGGTCTCTATTCTCCTCACGATCGCGGTTTTGAGTCGCAGCGCAGAAAGCTGCTCAGCACTGTCAGGAGTGCTGAGGGTATTTTCAGTTCCATGTATGGAAAGACTGATGTCAGCAGTGAACTGGCGGATGATTTCTGTAATCTTAAGTCTGTTTTTGACAGGATCGCTGATATGGCCGGAATCAGCTACCATCACGGTGTTCCAAGTCTTGCTATTGGAAAATCCGCCTCCCGACCATCCCTGGAACCAGCGGGAACCTCTTCATCCGCTTCATCCTCAGATGATGAAGCGAATTCAGCACATGGATGCGGATGTTTAATTTTTATTGTTATCGTTGTGATTATATGCATCTTCAGTCGATGAGTCATGTTTTTTGCAGGCTTACGGTGTGTTGCTTTTTGTCATGTGTTTAGATTGATTGTTGTATCAGAAAATCTCCGGCTGGAGTTTTGCTGATTTGATTGTTTTTTAGCAGCGGGTATAAGTATGAAATTGATGTTAAAAATAGCCTTTGGTATGTTTTTTGTTTTTTCCTCCGGTTTATGCTTCGGTTTGAATGAGCAGGACGAAACGGGAGAAACTTTGAACTTGCATGGTATGCAGATACCAGCTTCTCCTCTTTACAGGTTTGTAACGGAAGATAATGAAAAAGCCGAAGCTGTCTATACTGATGGACTGCTCGGAAACATTAAATCTAAAGACGTTTCTCAGGAGCAGTCCGTGTTCTCCGAGCTGAGTCAGATGTCATCTAAAATAGCTGTTCTTGAAGCTCGCAATAAGCAGCTGCTTGATATTGTTACCAGGATGGATGTGCAGATCAGACAGTATGAGAATAATATCATTCAGAAGGAATCTTCCATTGCTGATTTAAAAAATACCCTCAGCGGTTTGGCGAGGAGTGTTGAAGGCAACTCCCGCGAGGTTGCTTTGATAAGACAGGAGAATAAAAAACTCAAAAATACAGCGGAAGAAGGGATCCAGAAACTCAGTACGAGCGTCAGGGATCTTAATTTATCCTTCAATCATGAGAAAAACGAAAGAGTAAGAGCAGATAAATCCTTTGAGGAAAATTTATCCGACAGCAGAAGTGCACTTGAGATGCAGCACCTGTCGGTTATGCAGATGTATGATCGCCTTTCTCTGAGTATCATGATCATTTCTGCATGCTATGTTTTTGTTTTTCTTGTATTTATCATCTTTTTCTCAGGCAGGTTTAAAAGGCTCGGAGCAGTGCATGACGAGCTGAGATCAGAGATAAAAAAATCTTCATCTGGCTGCGGCGGTACCGATTCAGATTTTGCTGCTCTTAATGATCGTCTTCTTACCCTGATGGAAAAAGGAAGCAGCGGAGCGGCTGATAAGGATGAGACATCGACTGTTCTTGAAGTTGCAAACGAGGTGGCAAGAATACAGACCAATCTTTTCCGCATGGATAAGAGTGTCAAAGGGTACAAGCAGCTGGAAAGAGCGGCAGAGAGAATTACAGAAATATTTGCTGCAAGAGGATATGAAATCAGAAGTCTTATCGGAAGCGAGTACTCTGAAAATATGAAATGCTCTGCAACTTTTGCTGATGATGACACTATAGAGCCGGGAAAACAGATTATAACCGGAATAAAGAAAGCTATGGTGGTATATAACGGAAAAATGATCCAGACTCCTGAAATTACAGTAAGTTCAAGGGCTGAATAGGAATTAAAGGTAAAACACTGCGGAAGGAAAACTGTAATGGCTCATTCGAAAATAGACTACGGTATAGATCTGGGTACTACCAATTCATCAATCTGCAGAATGGAGCAGGGCGTTGCCGCGATTATGAAATCTGACACTCTGGCAGATACGACGCCGTCATGTGTGTCAATAAACCGCAAGAATATAATGAAGGTAGGTACCACCGCCAGAAACAACATGATGCAGGAATACAGGGCCAGACTGAGCGAGAATTATACACGCAAGTTTGATGCATTCATAGAATTCAAGCGCACCATGGGTACTGATCATGTGTATGAAAGTCAGTATGCAGGCCGCGGTTTTTCATCTGAGGAACTGTCGGCAGAAGTTTTGAAGACATTGAAGTCATATGTTACTGATGAGGATTTTTCTTCCGTTGTAATTACTGTGCCGGCAAAATTCACTGTCAATCAGAAAAACGCAACCATCGAGGCCGCCAGAATGGCAGGGTTTAGACAGTGCGAGCTTCTGCAGGAACCTATCGCTGCGGCAATGGCATACGGTGTCAGAAATACTGATCGCAGCGGTATCTGGCTGGTATTTGATTTTGGAGGCGGCACTTTCGATGCGGCACTGCTTAAGTCTGAAGAGGGCATTCTGCAGGTTTTCGATACCGAGGGTGACAACTATCTAGGCGGAAAGGATTTGGACTATGCCATCGTTGACAATATTCTTCTGCCGTATCTGAAGGAAAATTACTCTTTTTCCGACAGTGATACTCTGATAAAACTCCGGGATGCACTTAAAAGTGTAGCTGAAGAAACAAAAAATCAGCTTTCTCTCAAGATTAGGGAGGATATTCTGACCGACACCGGCGAGTTCGGCACTGACGAGGATGGCGAGGATGTGGAGATAGATCTTTCTGTCACCAGGGAGCAGGTGGAGAAGGTTATGGAGCCGATTTTTCAGAAGGCTGTCGACATCTGTAAAAATCTGCTGAGCCGCAATAATTTAAACGGAAGTCAGATCAGCAAGATTATTCTTGTTGGAGGTCCTACAAAATGTCCTGTAATTCGCAGAATGCTCACTGAACAGATCTCTGTTGAAGTTGACTGCAGTATTGATCCTATGACTCCTGTAGCAGTCGGTGCGGCGCTTTATGCTTCTACAATTGATGTAGACAGTTCGCTGCATCCGGATTCTGCTTCAGATTCTGTTTCAGGGGAAAACAAGGTCGTCAGACTTAATCTGGGCTATGAATCCACCAGCATAGAGGATAGGGAGTGGGTGACTCTTGCAATAGATGATAAGAATTCAGACTGCGAATCTCTTCAGGTTGAGGTTATCAGCAGTGATGAAACCTGGTCAACCGGTCGTCTGAGCATTGATCGCGTGGGCAATGTTTTTGAAGCCGAATTGATGAAAAAAGGAAAGCCAAATGCCTTCAGCATCAGAGCCTTTGATAAAACTGGAAGCAGGGTCAGTATTTTCCCTGATTCCTTTACTATAATCCAGGGTACGCGAATAGGCGCTGCTCCTCTTCCATATAACATAGCTATTGCTGTATATGATGATGACAAGCGTACCGGTGTAATTAAAACAATTCCGGGGCTTGAAAAGAACAGAACTCTTCCTGCATCGGGAGAAATTTCCGGACGTAGAACAACAAATCCCCTTAGGGCCGGTGATTCGGATGACAATATAAAAATTCCGATCTATCAGGTTGACGGCATTGATAATGACGGCTCGAGAGCAAATCTTTATGAATATGTGGGAGATATTCTTGTTCTTGGTACTGATGTCGGGAAGGATATTCCCTATGACAGTCCTGTAAGTCTGAAAATAAGAATAGACAGCTCTGAAATGATGAAAATGGAGGTTAGGTTCACTGATTGCGATCTTGTGGTGAGTAAGGAGCTTAATTCAGGCAAAAAACAGAAGGAATCTGATGCTGTAGAGCAAATAGAGTCCTTTATCCAGGAGGCCAGAACATCAGTCGAGCAGCTCAAGGCTCTGGGAGTTGAGGTCGGTTCCATAAGTGAATCTCTTGAGCAGGTAATTTCTGATAATGACGTCAATCAGGAGAAAAAGGCGGTTCTTCAGCATATGAAGGAGGTAATGAGAAAAATAGAGAAGGTAGAGAAGGACAGTCTATGGATCAAGGTTAAATATGAACTTGATGATGTCATGAGAAGGCTGACTCTCATAGAAGATAAGCACGGCAATGAAGAGTCGGAAAAACTCCTTAGAGATCTGCAGGTCCAGGTGGAGAAGGTTTCGTCACAGAGAGACGTTGCGTCAGCCAAGGTTCTTGCAGAAGAGGCTCAGTCTCTGATTTTTGAACTGACATTTTTCTACCAGCTGATCCGTCTTGTGCAGGAACTTCATCAAAATTTTGATTCTCACAACTGGAAGGACAGAAGCAGGGCTCGTGATCTTTTGAACAGGGCGGCACTTCTCATCAGAGATGAAAGTAACGAGGAGTCACTGCGACAGATTTGCGTTGATTTGCTCAACCTGCTGCCTAGAGATGAAATTTCGAATTCATGCGGACTTTTGAAGTAGTATGCAGGCGTCTTATAAGGAATATGGCATAAATATTTGAAATCAGTGCAAACATGGGTTTTCACAGGGTGTCAGGTTCTGCTCACATACTTTTCATTCTTGAACTCACCGTTTGATGTAAAAGTGCAGAACCTTAAAAAATGACATGTACGTACTGTATTTCTCTGCAGTTTGTGATTTTTTGATTTAGCATAAGACTAGTTTGATGAAGTATTGTCAAAGATTTCCTAGTTTGTCCCAAAAACTGCTTACAAAAATTTCTTTTTATCGCTTGTTTTTGTTCCAAGAAAGTCTGTTTTTCCTGACATCTAAAATGTTGTAACTATCTGCTATCGAGGATTTTCAAATAATCTGCTCATTATTCTGTCCAATATCCTGTTCTTAAAAATTTCGTAACATGCTGATATTCAAAAATGTCGATACAAACTGACACATAAATTTTCGGTTATTTCTGCTACCCAAAATTCTGTTTCACTGTTCATTAAAAATTCGTCAGCAACTGATACCAATTTTGTTGTTTTTTCTGCCAGATAAAATGCCGCACCGACTGATAATCAAAAATATCGTACTTCGCTGCTCATAAAATTGGGTGGAGTGACTGCCATCATTCTGCCAAATTGATGAAAATGCATGAGGGAACCGGTATGGGAGAAGTTTCCGGCAATACCTTCGGAATCAGTGCTCAGAAACCGCCGGAGCAATCAGTCATGAATGTTAATTTCGAGACAGTTAAGCCGACCATTTGAGAACCTGGTCGGCCTATGAACTTTGCTTAGGACTGATTATTATTCAGTCCTATGTTATTTATGTCTGTATCATCCAGATTAAGACACATTCTTGAGGATCACATCGATAACCTCGTTTTTGGCGGCAAGCTCAACATGATGCTCATTAACCGTTTTTTCGCTGTTTAAGCCAGCATAATTTAGGGCATGGATACACAGTTTGTTGATTAGTCTGGGATATCCCTCGGATAATCTTGCAATCGTTTTAACAGCTTCAGGAGTAAAGATCCTGTCAGTAACTTTGGCCCATCTGAGATGAGCCGCTATGTAAGGACCGACCTGTTCTTCGAGTAACGGTCTGGTCTGGCAGATATACACTATCCGCTGAGTAATAGCCTTGCATCTGTCATCCTGAAGGGTCTGGCATATTTCAGTCTGACCGGTAAGAATCAGACTCAGGAGAGAACCGGAATCGTATGGGTCACCGTTCAGCAGAAAGCGGATTTCTTCAAGGATGGCGTATTTACGATAGCTTTGAGTCAGCAGATGAGCTTCATCAATAATCATGACAACCTTGCGCTTGTATGTGTTTATCTGAGTCTTAAGCTCTTCATGAAACTGTTTTCTTGCATCATTCACATACAGGTGAGCCTTTATGCCGAGAGACTCCAATGGAACAGAGTACAGCCACCTCGGAGATGCATTGGAGATGGATACGTAAAACACGCAGTACTGTTCTGGACTGAGTGTGCTGGTAAAGCTTCTGAGAGCCGTGCTTTTACCTGTGCCGGGCTGACCGGTGAGCAAAGCAAAAGAATTACTTTCTACAGTGAGACGCAGTTTATGTTTGATGTCATCCTGCATGCTGTTCTGGAAAAGAAATTCAGTACCGATATTGTTGGTAAAAGGCATTCTTTCCATGGAGAAAAAGTTCATAAAATCATTTAAATCTGACATGTCATTTTCTCCTATGCATTCTGACCGTTAACTGAGTTGCTGCCAGCTGGATTTGTTACTGTTGTACCTGTATCCGTTGTTGTATTTGTACTGATACCTGAGCCTGCTGCAGTATTTGTGTCAGAACGGTTCTCCGACTTTGGGAACGATTTGGCATATGCCGATTCCGCAACCCCGGTATCCGGCAGATTTGTAGCGTCGTATTTCTTTATCAGTTCAGGCATAATCTTTTCACGAAAATGTTCTTCGTTTATGTATGTGCCATCCTTCTTGCTGATGTCTCTGAGAAGACGTTCGACGGTAGCCGGAACCAGAGGAAGATTCTGCATCATTTTCTTCTTTTCATCCGATGTTCTGTCTTTCATCACGCTGCTGTATTCAACATGAGACTTCATTACAAATTCATGTAATGGATACTGAATCTCTTCCGGCATTCCCTTGTCGATATTTTCCGGACTGTTCTTTACAAGAAGATTCACCGTATGCCTGAGCAGAGAATAATGAATGGTCACCATGTCACCGGTCTTTGCAAACCGATCATCAACCCGGTAACACTTGCCGTGAAAACTGATAAGTCCGTCTTTTGACACTTTGCGGACATTCGTCACGTTGAAGGCATATTCAAGGATATCCGGGTTTACCGGTCGTGCTGTTCGGGTATCTTTTGCGAAAGCTTCGTTAGGAGAAAGGAGATGCTTTTTACCGTCCCTGCCAATTTCGACCAGAGCGGAATGTTGTGTCATGTTGTACTGAATGATTCTTTCTTCCACCAGTTTGACAAACTGCTGATAATCAACATTTTGCATATCTTTAATCGGGATGAATAAATCATCAATGGTACCATTGAGCCTCTCCAGAGCACCCTTGGCCTGGGGCTTGTAGGGTCTGGATCTTTTATGCTCTATTCCCAAAGCATTGGTGCAGTGCTCCATGTAGACACCGCGATAAATGCTTCCCTGATCTGTCAGAATAGAATCCGGTATACCATACATCCTTACAAGTTCATACAGACTGGAAATGGCGATGTCAGCAGTCTGAGATACATCGATTTTCCAGGTAAGAATCTTGCGGCTGTGGTTATCCATCCACAACTGTACGTATGGAGTTACCGGCAGACCCTGTGAGTCAACACATACGCCTCTTGGCGGCTCTTTGACATCACCCTGAACCTGGAGCATTTTGTGATGAAGTCTGTACCGTGAATAAAAACTTCTGCCATCCTGCTCACGCTCCCTTAAGAGTTCATCTCTTCCGAAACCGGCATCAAAAAGATGTTTCTGCAGAGTGCTTCTTTTAAGAATACCTTCTATGTTGGGATGACGTGACTCTATACATCTGATAATCTCCTGTACCGAGATGGTGGGTGTCTGCAGCCGCATGGATTTGGCTTCATCAAGCAGTGAATCAAAATTAACATACAGTCTGCTGTCGCTGCGTGTTTTGTGATACTTTGGTGCAAGACCTTCTATGCCAAACTCTGTATAGGCATCGAACCATCTTGAGATGGTTTTGTAAGATTTGGATATATCCGCTGATATGTTCTTCATCATTTTCCGTTTTTCTTTCTTTTCCTCCTTTGTCCCGTCTTTCATGGAGATGAGCGGGGATATTACCTTAAGTCTGTAGTCTTTGGCAGATAGATTATTTGTTGAAATATTTTTTGTCTGGCTCATTACTGTTCCTGTTTTGTTTAAAAATTAACCCGTATTCGGTCTCGTTTCCGAACACGCGGGTATTGTATTTGCTATATGAGCCAGAGAATATTTAGGTAATATGGATACAGAACGGACAAGATGAGAACTCAGGATCAGTAAGATATTGGAAAGCTTCGGGCTGTCGTCATCAGTCTGCTGGCAGTCAGTCGACTGGATTGCATGCTTTTCCTCTGCTTTGAGATTAGCTTTATAGGTGCTTAGAAGTCCCGGGAAGAAGTCCGTCAGTTTACTCATATACCCGTATAACCTTCTGCCGATCCTGCCGATAACAAAGGATTCCAGAAAATAGCTGTAATCTGAAAGATAACGGTGAAATAAAAGATTTTTGTCAGTCATCTCCTTCAAAATATTTTTCGCGTCTTCAACCTTAAGTTTCTTTAGAAAGTTAAGTCGAACTGTATTTTTTCCGTTCTTTTCTGCCCATTCCTTTATGAGGTTCTGTGCTATGTAGGCATCGTCGAGAACAGAAGCAGTAATGTTATGTTTTGGAACATGATCATCAAACAGGAGGACATGCGTAATGTTCCTGTCAGACTTGGTTTTTGCAGGACAGTCAGGATTTGAACAGATGAGTATCTGAGGTATGTATTCTGTTTTCTCTGTACCTGAGCCTAAAGAGAAAACTGTTTTAACATAGTTTGCAAAACCATTTCTGTTCATACGCTGTCCGCAGCATGGACAGGAAATTTCAACCCCTTCTTTGGGACTCAGCAAAGGCACTTCATGGCACTCACCGGTATCTTCATTTTTTATTACACGAACTTTATTAGTGTTTACCAAAGAATGTGATATACTTAGCACCACGATTATTGGTGATCCTTTTTTGGATCCGACCCGGATGTAGGTGTTGCAAGCTCCTACATTTTTTTTGTCCGGGCGCTTTGTTGAAGAAAAAAAACGCTCAAATTATACACGGTTCTTCAAAAAGCGGTATCACATCTTAAACTTTTTCTGCCGCCTGACGCAGTGCCAACTTGCAACACTCATCCCTGGATGAAGCAAAGCAGAGTTCCAGCCTGACGCAGTGCCAACTTGTAACATTCATCCCTGAATGAAGCAAAGCAGAGTTCCAGCCTGACGCAGTGCCAACTTGTAACATTCATCCCCAACTGAAGCAAAGCAGAACTCCCATCCCCACAAGACAAACTACCAAGCAATCACCTCAGCAAACAAAGAGAGCAACTGAGATCTACAATTTAAACTGTCAAACAGTGACAACAATTTCAAAAGCAACAGGAAAGATCAAAGTTGAGAACAGACAGATTCGACAATCTTGAATCAGCTGTTGAGAAATTTTTTCGAGCAGATTTAAAGACAAACTAAAAAGACGGTGACAGGGAGGTAATTTTCAATGAGCACAAGTACTACTGATTTCGCCTGTTCAGTATCGGAATTCCTGACGGAATACCTGCCTCTGCAAAGGAATTATTCAAAAAATACTATCCTGAGCTATCGAGATGCCTTAAAACTGCTTGTCGTTTTCATTACAGATACGAAAGGTATCCGGCTAAAAGATTTTACGATGAAGCAATTTGATAAGGCACTTATCATAGAATTCCTTGAATGGCTCCGTAACCGAGGTGTAAGCGTGTCAACAGCTAATCAGAGGCTTGCAGCAATCAAAACATTCGCTGAATACGCTTGCTGTCAGCATATCGAATACATGGCTCCTTTACAGATGGTGCAGAACATCAAATCAAAGAAAACGTCGGGGAGGAAGATCGTTTTTTTGAGTGTCGACCAAACCGCAAAGCTTATTAATAAACCTGATATCAACACCAGTACAGGACTTCGTCATCGCACAGTGATGACCTTGCTGTATGACAGTGGCTGCCGGGTGCAGGAACTGTGTGACATCAGAATACGCGATGTTTACACCGGAACAAATCCAACAGTGAGACTGCATGGAAAAGGAAACAAGTATCGCACAGTTGCTATATCAGAAAAAACGGCCAAACTGGTCTCTGAGTATATACGCAGACAGCGTAACTCTGCTCTGGATGATGAACCATTGATCGTGAGTAGGACGCATGAGAAGTTATCTCGTGATGGAGTAAACTATATCATAGGCAAGTATGTTTCCGAAATCCGTCGGAACGAGCCAAACTTTCCTGAAAAGGTTCATGCCCATGGATTTAGGCACAGCAAGGCGATGCATATGTTAGCTGCTGGAATCAACATCGTCTATATCAGAGATTTCCTTGGTCACGAAGATATTTCTACAACAATGATATACAGCCGGGCTGACAACCGTCTTAAAAATGAAGCAATAAATAAACTTGCTCCCCAAATTGCGGAAGAAACTCAGTTTCAGGACTGGACAAAAGATCGTGATTTATTGTCATTCCTTAATTCATTTAAGTGAGGACTTTATGCGGAGTAAAGTGATGAAAAATGTTGATACATGCGTGTTTTTGTTTAGTTTACTCGGCATAACAACTAGCTCGGCATAAGGTGGAGTAATCAGTCCGGTACTTGCAAACATACTGCTTAATGAGTTGGATAAATTGCTTGAGTCAAGGGGAATAAGGTTCGTCAGATATGCTGATGACATGGTGATACTGTGCGGAAGCAAAAAGGCGGCAGAAAGAATCCTTGCAAATGTAACAAAGTTTGTAGAGAGAAAATTATTCCTTAAGGTGAACACAGAAAAGACCAAGATTTTGCAAGCCTGTGAGGACTCTCAGTTTCTAGGATTTGCATTCACCCGAAAGGTGAAAGCAAGGAAGAAAAAGGAGTTTCCCACGCAAAGATTCTTCTCATTTGTCCATAAGAAAAAGCGAGTTAAGCTCGTTGAATCCTTGAAAACAATCCTCGACAGGAGAGCTAAAGGAGGAGTGGAGATCGTCAAACGAAAGCTACTGTTAAAACTGCGTGGCTGGTGTAACTACTTCAAAGGTGCGGTACCGGAAAGATGGAAACAAGAAACAGACATGTGGATACGCAGAAGAATTAGACAACTTTTGTGGAAACAGTGGAAGAAACCGGGAAAACGCTATGAAGAGCTAAGTAAATGACTCAACAAGCCGCTGAGCATTAATGCCTGCGCTTTCTCGTCAAATCGCTACTGGTGTATATCTAAGTCCCATGATATCCAAAGGGCACTCGGTAACTCCAAATTGGAAAGTGAAGGGTGGACTTGGATCTCTGTGTTCGAATCCTAACCTATGATGGGGTGAGGGTTTCTTTGTTTTGAACCGCCGAATACGGATCCGTACGTTCGGTGGTGTGGGAGGCGTGGATTTACCCGCCTACCCGATTTTGCGTGTCTGAACCGGCGCAGACTGAATTTTGCCTGAGAGTACAGGGATGAGCTCCCTGCCTCTCTGATCTGTCAGGGACCCTCTGTTTTTCGTCAGAATGACGCCGGCACGGTTAAGGCAATGACTGATGAGATCAATTGTCTCTACGGCAAAGCGTATCCTGCACACCTGTACAGCTCGTACCATTCCTGCCTGGTTATCGTTATATCCCGAGCCTTGAGCATTTCAGCAAAATGATCACTGTTGCAGGTACCGGCAACAACCTGGGTATGAGGAGGAATTCTCAGGATCCATGCCGCTGCCACGGCAGACTTTCCGACACCGTACCTGTATGCCAGTTCTGAAAGCCTGCCGTTGAGCTTTTCGTATGCCGGATTGTTCAGAAATGTTCCTGCAAAGGTTCCGTACTGAAGCGGACTCCATGCCTGAAGGGTGATTCCGTGACATCTGCAGAAGTCAATGACTCCCATGGTTCGTGAAATTCCGTTGTCTGAATAGGTGTTGCTTTCCAGCCCCTCTGATATGGAGGGAGCAAACGCCAGACTGAGCTGGATCTGATTGATCGCAGGCTTGTGCTCCATGCTGCTGAGCAGATAGTCTATCTGGACTGAGTTGCAGTTTGACAGGCCGAAGGCTCTGATTTTTCCTGATTTGATCAGCCGGGTGAACGCTGCGTTCATGTCGTCCGGATCCCAGAGAACGTCAGGCCGGTGGATCAGGATGTAGTCAAGGTATTCACATTTAAGGCGGGACAGGATCCCGTCAACGCTTTTTTCTATGTATTCACCGGAATTGTCATAGCATACCCCGGGAACAATGCCGCATTTTGACTGAATTACCAGATCACCGCGGCTGTGTCCTCTCGACTGAATCCATCTGCCGAACAGCTCCTCACAGCGTCCGCCTCCGTATATGTCTGCATGATCGAACCACCTTACACCGCTGTCATAAAGATAATCGAGAAAGGAGAAGGCTTCCTGATCGGCAAGGGATCCGAGTCTCATCATTCCCGCCACAATTCTGTCTGTTTTTTCCATTCTGCTCTCCCGTTTAAGTGTCTGAAAAATTAAGAATTAATGATCTTAATCATAGCTTGCTGCATCTCTCAAATCAAACGGATACGGCGGCACTGTGCTGATTTTTGTGATTTAATGATTGAGTTTCAGTTCCGCCGCTTCGGGAAATCAGAACTGGAATATAAACCGGTAATCTGAGGGGAACAAAATGGGCATGATTATGATCGACAGTGACAATTTTCAGAAAGAAGTTCCTGAAGATAGGGAATTTAACTCTCCTGTTTTCGGTGCCCGGCTGTGCGGTCTGCGCAAAGCTCTGAAACCGGAAGTTATGGAATGCGGCTCTGGTCATCCGGAAATAAAAATCTGTTTTCAGGATGCCGGACAGGCTGCCGGCGCAGCTGAAAGGCTGAATGTAACAGGCATCCCATGGTGATTATTATGAAGGACGGCAGTGAATTTGCCGGACATAAAGGAGCCATGAGTGCAGGACAACCCAGCGATTTTATTGAAAAAAAACGGATCTGGCATCATTTGACCGCAAGAAGAAATGACGGCCTCAGGGACCGGAGAGTTGCCCGCACATACTCCGGTTTCTTCTTTCTTGTGCACTGTGCTGATCTGCATCAGCAGAAAAAGGCCAAAACCAAAATTTCTGTTAGAATAGCCGGCTAAAGAACTTTGTTCCCTTCTTTGGTTAAACCATGACAACCCGCAATGAATATGCCTATACAGAAAAAAGATGCAGCTGAAAGGATCGCAGTTGAAAATACCGTTAAAGAATCAGGAATCAGCAGGTCCTGCTTTTCCGAGTATTCTAAAACCGGATATGCACATATCATCAACCGTTTTCTTTACGCTTTTGTCGATCATAAATATCTGCAGCTGGAAGAGAAGCATCACGTCAGTGCCGTTCGTCCGGTTAAATTCAGCTGGATCAGACTGAGAACAGATCTGAAGGAAATCTGCACAGTTTCAGAACGTGAGCATGATTTTGAATCCATGGCTGATCTTTTGCCTGAAAGGTTTGTCTCCGGAACAGAAAAAATATTTTTGATCACCGGAGAAGGATGGGTGTATTTCGGGACTCTGAATGAAACAGTAACAGTGCTGAAAAACCTGGGTGGTATCCTTGATGAAATCTACCTTGTGACAGCCGATTTTCAAAAACTCGCTGTTTACAGCTCGGACAGCGAACTTCTTCGGATCCTGAGCAGGCAGTAAAAAGTTTGATTTCAATGGAATTTTAACCGGGGCAAAGGCTGCTGAATATGCTGTTTAACCCGTTTTCCGTGAAAGCGTCGACACGGCAAACGGGGCAAAGGCTGCTGAATATGCTGTTTAACCCGTTTTCCGTGAAAGCGTCGACACGGC
>JAEEGH010003465.1_pt1 | contig 41435 bp, 20 predicted proteins | sample 9134181 | NCBI WGS metagenome assembly JAEEGH01 (sample SAMN16246544, study PRJNA631951) | gut metagenome | biome: gut microbiome; feature: rumen; material: DP-attached | host: Bos | place: Iran: Karaj | collected 2018-10 | reverse complement strand
CCAGCAACCCACATATAAAAATACTAATTTCTGCCCCTCAAAAAGGCAGAAAAACACCCCTGTTTTTCAGTCGGACTCCTCGGGCAAGGAGAAGGACTCAGAAACAGGCTATTACTATTTCGGAGCAAGGTACTATAATTCTGATTTGAGTCTGTGGTTGAGTGTGGACCCGATGAGTGACAAGTATCCATCGTTGAGTCCGTACAACTACTGCGCCTGGAACCCGATAAAGATTGTGGATCCGGATGGGAATGACTGGTATGAATACACAGAGGTAAAAACTGGAAAAACTGAAATACGGTGGACAGACTATCACAGTCAAGAGCAAATGGATAAAAATGGACTAGATGGTAAATATTTAGGACAAGCTCATGTTCTTTTTAATGGGTCTAGAGGTGAGAAACTCGGCGAAGGTGGTTTTATAAATGGGCAAGGGTCTGTTACTGCAGATGTCACGGTGTATGGACCAAATGGGGAAGATGATATAACACATATGACGGGTTTTACGATGACATCGAACTACTCAAAATATGGTGCTATAGCAGAGGGATTATATAATGCGAATTACGATGCCAAAGGGAAAAGCGGAAGATTAAAGTCAAATTGGGTATTAGAGCATAGGGGATCCATTGGGACAATCGATAATGAGCCTAATTTAAGTCCTTATGCCGGATATAACTATGGCTTACCCGTAAAAGATGGAATATTCATACATTCTACAAACTCCAATGGATATGCTGGCGGTAATGTATCTACGGGATGTCTGTTATTGGCTCCGGATGATTTTAAAAGATTTAACACAATCATGTCTGGGGTTAAGGACTTTACGGTGAGGGTTACGAGAACACAATATGAATATACTCCACTTAAGGGAGTGACGGGTAGTGTACCTAATATGTTTACTGTAAAAAAAATAACAAGGAGATGAATATAAACATTTATTTTGTTTATTCCGTATTATTAATCATTTTTGCGGGATGCTTAAACAGCGGGGATGATGATTGTAAAATAGATAAACCGACTGGAGCCTCGGATACAACATTTCACAATGGTTTTTGTGATGAGGATACAGCTATTTATGCAAGCGTTTTCCTGGACATTGCTTATTTTGATGAAATTGAGATTTATGACCATCCTTATGGGGACGTGATCGGAAAGGTAAAAAATGATTCCATTAAAGAAGATTTCATCTTTTTTAGGTTGATCGAGAAAAATGATGATATGTTTTCTGTATTTGCGTGTTCATCCATGACAGATGAAGTTATAGCAAAAGGGTGGATAAATAAGGATTCTCATTTGAAAATTTATTCATCAACGTATCATGGAGATATGAAATTATATAAGAGTCCATCCAGAGATCCCTATGGCATGATTACGATAAAAGAATATAATCCAAATATGTATGAAGTTGTTGACTTTTGTGACAATTGGCTAAAGATTATAGCTGAAGAGAGAGGTACTGTTTATGAGGGGTGGATGCCTCCGGAGGAGCAGTGTTGCAATATTTATAGTACCTGCAATTAAAAAATGAGTTTATTAAAGTAGTCCCGTTGTATCGGATATTCAATCCCGCACAACACAGTAAGACAAGTCTTGGAAAAGTGTGAATAGCCACAATAAATGCGTCTGAAATCCACACATAAAACTCCAATTTCAGACCCCGAAAAAGGCCTGAAAACACCGTGTATCCCTCCCCGGAATTCGGACTGTTTTAAAATGGACGGAAAACATTAATTTTGTACCATAAAAAAAAGGGGGAAAGATGAAGAATACAATCATTAGGACTTTTTTTGATAGAGTGTTTAACAGGGGTTGATCTGGGTGAGACGAGTGTAGAACATGTTATTTCAGTTTATCCAGACGAGATGAGCGTTTTACGTACTAAACACAGGTGTTCTGCGTTATAGTTTCACTATGGCAAATACATCATTGAAAAGGCTTCTTTCGGACTCGGTCATCTATGGGCTGAGCAGCATCGTCGGACGTTTCCTGAACTACCTTCTGGTTCCGCTCTACACCTACAAGATAGCTGCCGCATCGGGTGGCTACGGCGTGGTGACGAACATCTACGCCTACACGGCACTCCTGCTCGTGCTGCTCACCTTCGGCATGGAGACCACTTTCTTCTACTTCGCCAACAAGAAGGAGTATGACGCCCGCCGTGTGTTCTCGACGGCGCTGACGGCAGTGGGCGCGGTGTCGGCACTGTTCGTAGCGCTGGTGTTCGTCTTCATAGGCCCCATAGCCGGGGCGCTGGACTACACCGCCCATCCCGAATACATAGAGATCATGGCATGCGTGGTGGCGATAGACGCCTTCCAAGCCATACTGTTCGCCCAGCTGCGCTTTGCCGGCAAGGCGTGGAAGTTCGCCTTCCTGAAGCTAGCGTTCATCTTCTGCAACATCGGACTGAACCTGTTCATCTTCCTCGTGGCCCCGTCGCTGGCCGAAAGCCACCCAGAGCTGATGGGCTGGTACCGTCCCGACTACCAGGTGGGGTATGTGTTCGTCATAAACCTGCTATGCACAGCCTCCATCACGCTGGGATTCCTGCCTGAGCTGCGCAACCTGCGCTTCGGCGTGGACTTCACGATGCTGAAAGCGATGCTGAAATACACCTGGCCGCTGCTGCTGCTCGGCCTGATGGGAATACTGAACCAGGTGGCGGACAAGATATGCTTCCGCTTTCTGGTGCCGGGTCAGGAGGGCGACGTGCAGCTGGGCATCTACGGCGCATGCGTGAAGATTGCGATGATCATGGCTATGATAACCCAGGCGTTCCGCTATGCCTACGAGCCATTCGTGTTCGGCGCCGGCGGCGGCAAGGAGAGCAAAGAGAGCCAGGCGGTGGTGATGAAATACTTCGTGATGTTCACCCTGTTCGCTTTCCTCGCGGTGGTGGCTTACATGGACGTGCTGCGATATATCATCAAGTCAGACTACTGGGAGGGTCTGCGGGCGGTGCCTATCGTGATGATGGCTGAGATATTCATGGGCATCTACTTCAACCTGTCGTTCTGGTACAAGCTGATTGGCAAGACCTGGTGGGGCGCCGTGATGTCGGCCATCGGCTGTGTGGCGCTGCTGGCGGTGAACTTCGTGTTCGTGCCGAAATACGGCTACATGGCGTGCGCCTGGGGTGGATTCGTGGGCTACGGCATCTGTATGGTGCTGTCGTACTTCATCGGCCAGCACCACAACCCGATACCCTACAAGCTGAAACCCATATTCGGCTACTTCGCCGCCGCGATGGTGCTCTTCGCAGCGATGCAGCTGCTGCCGATAGACTCTACCGTGTGGCGACTGGTTGTCAACACAGTCCTGCTTTTGGCCTACGCTGCAATAGTTGCCTACAACGAGCGTGCGCTGGTTGGGAAAGTAGTAAAGAAGGTTTTGCGGAGGTGAGGTCGTTCAAGGCCTAATAGTCGGTGAGGTCGTACTCGCAGATGGAGTAAAACAACCCTTCCATGTAGTACTCCATACCTGAGCAGGTCTTGTCGAGTTCCTTGAGCTGTTCTTCGGTGTAGTATGTGTGCGATCCGTCGTATCCGGTGCAGTGGCAACGGCGTGTGCATGACGAAAAAGCGAGTATGGCTATAACCGCCAACGGGACAAGTATCTTTTTCATACTATTTTCTGTTTTGCGGGGTCAGGAAGTCAACAATCTTCGATTCCGAGATATATCCGCTGCCGTATGTCTCCACCACTGCCCCATCGTCGAGCAGGACCACCAACGGTGCACTGCCATAGGTGATGCGCAGGAAGTCTTCCGAGGGCAACGCTGCCAGCGGGAACCTCACGGCGTAAGGGTTGTCATAAAATTTTTCAAGCCCGTGTATGGTGTCGCCTGGAAACGCTGTCACGAAAGCATTGTACGGCAGGTCGTGCCGCTTCTGTATCATGGACAATGTCTCCGAAGTGCGCTTGCAATACTGGCAACTCTTGCTATAGAAACAGAGCACCTTGTGGCCCTCGGTCAGGTGTCTGTCGGCCAGCGGTCCGTCGCCACCGATGGTGGCGTCAAGCAGTTCGCCGTTGACTGGTATAGAACCCCGGACGGGAGCGAGACACGCAGCCGTGCACAGTATGAAGACCGCCACGTATGGCACCAGACACATCACTACTTCCACCCAGAGGCGACGTGTAAACTTGAACGTTGACAACACTGCTACCACAGCCATGACGACTGCAAGGGTGCAGGAATACTGCAGGTCATAGAAATTCATTCGTATCCAACCGACGAACCCACTCAGCACGATAAAGGCCTGTGCCAGCAGCACCAGCGGCAGTACAAGCCACCATCGCGGATGCCATTCCCGGTCGGCGAAATAGTAAACGACGAGCGTGAGCAGGATAAGCACCGCGTTCTTCAACACGGAACGCAGGGGGTCGAACGGCAGTAGGTCGCCCATACAATGGCAACTGTCCGTACGACCTACAAACCAAGCATATATCAAGAACAGGCTGAAGGCTAAAAGCATCAGCAAGCATAGTATCGATACTAGACGGTGACGGCGGTTGGAGAGCAACGCAACACCAAGAAGCAGCTCGGTGGAGACCGCCAGCCAGCCCACTATGACGGACATCCTGAACGAAAGGAATCCGAAACTGAAGATGTAGATGTTGAAGTTGTCGATGCCAACAAACTTCGACAGTGCCGACACTATAAAGAAAATCCCCAGAAGACATTTCAGCACGGTGGCCAGCACAGTGATGAGCCGACGGCTTCGGGGGGTTAGCGTAAAACTGCGATGTTCCATTGTGTAATAAATCACTCGCCCTCGTAATCCACACACTGGGTGTTGTGCATGGAACGTATGAAAAGGGTGTCTTGCAGGCGTTCATAGCCGGAGCGATTGATGTCGGCGCAGTGGAACGTGTGCTCGACGTTGAAGAAAAGCACTTCCAGCTTGCCCTGATAAACGCCTTCGCAGCGACAGGTCTTCGTACGCCGGCACGCTGTGCAGCAGAGCATCAGAAGCACCAATACGGCCAGGGTTGTATATTTGGCTGTGTTCTTCATTGCTTGGCACCATTTGAGTGGGTTACGGTGCTGTCAACGACAGTCACGTCGAAAGGATAGTCGGTGCAAAAGAGCGAATCGACCATACCTTGGTCGCCTGACAGGTCGCCGGTGTTGTAAACAACATAGTATATGTCGCGGCAATCCGAACGGGAACTGACGGTGATGACTCGGACATCCAGGGGATGCGGCGAACCGGAAGCTCCCCTAACGGCACAGCGGCAGTTGATGTCCTTACGACAACCCACAGCCGCCACCGTAAGCAGCAACACACAGCATATCAGCATTATATACTTTACCGCTCGTCTCATTGCGAACGCAAAGATACGCAATTAAAACAGATTAACAAAAAAATCAGGGGTGAAAACTGTGAAGTTCCACATCATAATATATTGCAGTATAGGGAGGGATGGCGTCTGTGCCCATTGCGCCAAAGGCCAGCTTGCTGGGGAAATAGAGCCTGTAGATGCTGCCTGCGTTCATCATCGACATGCCCAACTGGAGTCCTTTGAACATGCTGCCGCCGACGAGGGTCTCTATCGGGGGGCGCACGTCGTAGGTCTGGTCGATGAATTTGTTGTCCTTCACCTGATAGCCCTTATAGTCGAACACGGCCACCTCACCGATTTTGACGTTCGGGCCCTTGCCCTGTTTCAGCACTTTGTAGTAGAATCCATCGGGGGATTTCTTCACCTCGGGATCGCTCTGCATCAGGGCCTCGAACAGCTCTGCCTCTTCTTTCTCCACGGCCGCGATGGTCTTCTCCTGCTCGGCCTTCATGTTTTTCTGCATGATGAGCGTAATGTTCGACAGCAGCCGGCTGTACTCCTCCTCGCTGATCGGCTGCTTCTTGCCATTGAGGGTGTGCTCGATGGCCCTGAGCACCATCTCGGTGTTGAAGTCGTAGCCGATATTCTGCATCCCGATGGCGGTGTTCTCGCCTATGGCCCAACTTATTGAATCGCGCTGGTCACTCAGCACCACCTTTTCGTCGTTGTGCTTGCACGAGACAAACATCGATGCAACCGCAATCAATAAAACAAACGAACTGATCTTAAAAGTCTTCATAGGATGTTAATATGTTTTTTGTTGATATGTTTTCGTTATAACCAGGAACTAACTGCTGACCGCCAACCGCAAACTTAAAACTTGAAACTTAAAACCTGAAACCAAATCACTTACCCCTCCCCTGCAGTATTATCAGCACCGTGTAAAGCATTATCTTCACATCGGTTGCCAGCGACATGTTTTCCAGATAGAGGAGGTCATAACGCATTCTTTCCAGCATCTCATCCACATTCTCGGCATAGCCGTATTTCACCTGTCCCCACGACGTGATGCCCGGCTTCACTCGCTGCAGCAGCAGATATTCCGGGCTGCGCTTCACTATCTGGTCTATATAGTACTGCCGCTCCGGTCTTGGCCCCACTATCGACATAGTCCCCTTCAGCACGTTGTAGAACTGCGGTATCTCGTCGAGCCTCACCTTACGCATGAAGCGTCCGAAGGGGGTGATTCGGGGGTCGTCGTCCTTGGCAAGCGCCGGCCCGTTGGCCTCGGCGTCTATGTACATCGAGCGGAACTTGTGCATCTTGAACGGCTTGCCTCTGTACCCTATACGTTCTTGGGCATAGAACACGGGCCCTCGGCTCGTGCATTTGATTATCAGCGCGGTCACCAGATACACCGGCGACAGGATGATCATCGCAAAAAGCGACGCCACTATGTCGAACATCCTCTTCACACTGTACTGCCACTCTTCCATCAGCCTGTTGTTGATGGTGATAAGTGGCGAGTGGAATATGCTGTTCAGTTTTATGCTTCCTATAATCAAGTCTCTTGCGTCGGGCGTTATCCTTATGGTCAGGTCGCCGCACTCGTTGGCCGTCTGCACTATCACCGCTATCTGGTCGCGGGTGTTGTCTTCTACGGCTATTATCACCTCTTCCACATTGTGTTCCTCCACCAGTCGGCGCAGCCCTGCTATCGTGCCCAGGTCCGGCATCACCAGCTTCATGTTCGGGTCTTTCTCGCCGTCGCCCACGCTCACATAACCCACAAAGCGTTCGCCGCTGTAGGTCTCTTGGTGTTCCAAATCAAGATAGGTCTTGTATGCCAGCCTTCCGGCCCCTATCATGATGGTCGGGAAGCCTATCTGGCGGCTGTGCACCCTGTGCACGGTGTTCGACGTGATGGCAAGCCGTATAGCATAGGTGATGGCGAAATGCACCGCCAGCAGGAAGAGGAACGAGACGTAGTAGTTTCGGTAGTTCCTGATTTCGTCGTCGAGTATCAGTGCGAAGAAGAGCACAATCACTCCCGCTATCGTTGCCAGCGCCGTCTGCTGCAGCTCCTTCAGCCTCGACTTGTGAAGCACGTTGCGATAGGCTCCTTGCATAAAGTAGAGCACCAGCCAGCTCAGCGGCACCACCGCCACTCCGTACCAAAAGTTAATGTCACGGTAGAACGCCAGCGCGTCACGCAATCCGTCGCCTTCTATCACCGCCTTGCGGAAAACGAAGAACAGCGTCCACGCAAACACCGCGGAAGCCCAATCGCAAACCAGATATTTTATAGACAAGCGCTTCTCCACCTCTTACATCTGCAACAGTTTCACATTGTCCAGATACACCTTGCCGCCCTTTCCTTCGCTGTTCAGTGCCGTAAAGACTACCCTGAATGTGCTGTGGTAGTTGAACTGTGACCATACGCGCCCCAGATTGATGTATATCTTCTTCCACTCTTGGGTTTCATACAGCGTCATCGCCGACTGCAGCGACTGCGTACCGCCGTCGTAGTACGCACTTCTCATGCCCACGCTCAGCCTCACGTCGGTCTTGAAGTTCATCTCCAGGTAGAGGTATGCTGTCGGGTCGTTGCACACTATGTCGTTGTTTATCTCAAAGTCCAGTGTCTGCTTGTTGGCCGGCACATCCACGATTCCGCTCCCCGTGCCCGTGCATATCAGGTCGGGGTCAACGGTTCTGTCAACCACCCTGTTGGTGTCGAAGAATATCCAGGTCACCTGCGCCGCTTCGAAATACTCCTGAGCCAGCACCTTAACCACCGTGTCTGACACCGTGAGTATCTGCCCATCGACAATCTGCTGCACCGTCCAGGGCCTGTAGGTGGTGCTCAGAGTCCACTTCCCTTCTGCGTCCTGCGTACCCAGGTTCGTCGTCGAATCGGTCGCCAGCGGCACATCCGTCAGCCTTATGTATTCATAGTACGGATATTCAATCCTTGTCGCCGCTATGCCGTTCTGTTTCACCACCGGCGTCACGCGAAGCCTCGTTATCGTCTTGTCTCTCAACACGGGCAGCGTGCAGGGCAGCTGGAATGTTCCCAGGTTCGTCTCTTCTTCGTCGCCTTCCCAGTAGGCCACCAGCTGTACGGCGTCAATGTCGCTCGTCAGAAAACCCGTCGGCGACGGCGTGCCTGCGTCGGCTCGCTCCACCACCTCCACCTTGTCCAGATGCAGATATCCGGGGACCTTCGTCGTCTCTTCCTTCTTACACCCGCACACTATCGTCGCCGCAACGCCCACCATCAATATTATAGTCTTTTTCATCCTAGTTGTCTATACTTGTATATAAACGCTCGATAGCTTCTTTTATTGTAGTCAGCGGCAAGTATCAGCCTGCCTTCCCCGCTCCATTCAGAACTTGCTGTACTCCATAATCTCCACCTCTTTCGGCTTGCCGTCGTCCACCTTCAGCCTCACCAGCGTGCTTTTCTGGTGGAAGCCCTGCCGTCCGGCTGCGCCGGGGTTTATGTGCAGAAAGTCAAACTCCTTGTCGTACATCACCTTCAGTATGTGGCTGTGACCGCACACGAACATATCGGGTTTGGCCACCTCCAGCATTCGGCGCACCTGTGGCGGATAGTGCCCTGGCCAGCCTCCGATGTGCGTCATCAGCACTCGCATCCCTTCGCAGTCGAAGTCGGCCACCTCCTCGGTGATGCTTCTCAAGTCCCAGCCGTCGCAGTTGCCATATACGGCTCGCACGGGCTTCCAATCCATCAGTTCCTCCAACACCCCTTGCCCGCAGTCGCCCGCATGCCAGAGTTCGTCGCAATCCTTGAAAAACTCCCACACCTGCTTTGCGATATAGCCGTGAGTGTCAGAAAGTATTCCGATTCGTTTCATTGGGATTAGTGAATGGTGATTAGTGATTAGTGATTAGACAATACAAACTGCTGACTGCTTATGGTTATCGTTGATAGGTTTTATGTTGATATGTTCTACTGACTGCTGACTGCTAAGCATTAATCTTGGTCTATTTCTTCAAATTTCTGTTCTATTTCTCACCCTTCCTCTCCCTCCATTTGCCCTGTCCGGGCACGGACCCCTGTGCGGGCACGCACCTGCACTATCACCACTCCCACTATCACTATCGCCATACCCACCGCCTTCATCACGGAGAACCCCTCCTGCCCTATCGCCACAGCAGCTATCATCGAAAACACCGGTATCGTGTTGGTGAAGATGCACGACGCCGTAGCGCCGATATGCCGTATGCCGTAGTTGTAGCAGGCATACGCCACCGTGCTGCACAGTATGCCGAGCGCCAGCAGCAGCAGCAACACCTTCAGCGAGAACGTAAGCGCCTGCAGCTTGGTTCCGTCAACCAGCAGCATCACCGGTACATAATACATCAGCCCTATCAGGTTCTGGTATACCGTGATGGTAATAGGCCTGTAGTGATCGACCACCTTCACCAGAATCAGCGTGTAGATGACAGCCACCACCACCGCGCCTGCCAGGAACAGAAGCCCTTCGACCACCTCCTTCCCGCCGCCCGTCGTCATACCGCCGCCCATCAGCATCACTCCGATACCAATCAGCGACAGCACTATCCCCACCATCGTCAGCACCTTTATCTTCTCCTTATACACCGCCGCCATACCGAACGGCACAAACAGCGGTATCGTCGCCACCACCACCGCAGCCAGGCTCCCGTCAACCTTCAGCGTGCCGCTCGTCTCAAGAAAACTGTACAGAAACGGCTCGGCAAAGCTCAGCAGCAGAAACCACTTCACGTCTTCTTTCCTCACCTTCTCCAGCTTCCCCAGCACCGCCAGCAGCGGTATCATCACCACCGACGCCAGCAGCATCCTGAACGTGATAATGTGCAGAGCCGTCATGTTGGGTGCCGTCAGCGACACCTCCTTCGTCATTATGAAACTCACACCCCACAGCAGCGCAGCGAAAAAGAGAGTGGAATAAACTATCAACTTCTTCATACGCTATTAATAACGTCGCCCCTCGCCTTTTATTTTCCCAAAGGGCAATCCCTCCCCCCCTCGGAGTTTACTCGGAGTTCACTCGGCGCCGCCTCGAAGCCACCTGCTCCCTACCATAACGTTACCATAGCGTTACTATAGACCTACTATAGACTTACTATAGAGTTACCATAGAGCTACCCTATAATTACCCTAGAATTTCACCCCCTCTGTTCACCCACCGAAAACAACCTGAAGAAAAACATGCTCATTCTGTCGCCTAATGTCAGCACGATGTTATAAAACGATGGCATCGCTCCATTATTGTGTCGAGACAAAAATAAAAAAATGCGTCCGCATAGAATAAAAATACAATCTTTTCGTTTATAACGATACAAAAAGAATAGAAACAAGAAAAAACTATACACTCATGAAGAAATTAGCAATCCTGGCAACCGCCCTTCTCGTCGTTGCCTCCATGACCGTCCAAGCGCAGAACAAGTTCCGCGGCATCGTCAAATACAAACTCGAAAGCACGGGAACCACCTCGTTCCAGATTCCTGCCGAGCAGCAAACCGTAGAGCTCAAGGTTTACGACGACCAGCTCTTTATGAGCAGCAAGCTCCAGAACGGCTATAAAGTCACCACCAACGCCGACTTCAGCCCCTACATCTCCTACCTCGCTGCCAACGACATCGAGCTCGAGACCTACACCGGCGACGGCAAGTTCCTCATCCGCGAAACACATAGCAAAGCCGAAGCCGACTCCCTCTCCATCGTTGACAACGCCCCCGGTCATTTCTATTTCGAATATGTCGCTGGCGAAACCCAGGAGATGGTCGGCATGACCGCCAAGAAAGCCATCCTCCATGTCTTCGACGAGGACTCGGGCGAGGACAACCCCATCACCTTCTGGTACACCGACGAGATCGGCCCCGAGTACAACTTCCTGTTCAACGGCATCAAGGGTGTGCCCCTGAAGTTCGAGCAGCAGCTCGGCGACGGCAAGGCCGTAACCTATACCTGCACGGAGATTGTTAAAGGCAAAGTCAAGGACGTTGACATGCTCCTCCCCGCCGGCTTCAAAGAGGCTACCGAAGAGGAATTCAACAAGTTCATGAAGGAGCTGCAGGAAGCCATCGAACTCCTCGGCGACGAATAATCCCTTCTACCGTTCAAGCACCCATAGGCTATCCTAACCAAACTTAGGATAGCCTATTTCAAAATTCTTAATACGCTGAACTCTCCGAGTACTCCGTTTACTTCGAAAAAATACATCGATGTCGAAAAAGAAAGCACAAAAAAAACAAAGCAAGCCATCCGCAAAGAACAACGCAGCCAAATTCAAGGAATTCCTCCGTAGCGACGGGTTCGCGCGCCTATGCGGCGTTTCGCTCATTCTCTTCTCCCTTTTCCTTTTCCTAGCCATCCTCTCTTTCTACGTCAAGGGCGCTCCCATCGAAAACTCTCGCGACAACTGGATGGGCATCGTCGGTGGCTGGTTCGCCCTGCGTCTCACCGCCCACAGCTTCGGCGTCGGCGCCTTCGGCCTCCTGCTCATCCTCTTCCTTTTCGGCATCCGCCTCTGCGGCCGCAAGACACATCTGGCCACCACCATTTGGGTAACACTCTTCTGGATCGTCTGGGCTTCCACTCTCTTCGGCTATATCGCCGGCCACTGGATGGGCAACAACTGGGACTCTCCCTCCACCCTCGACTCCTACGCCGGCAATATGGGCTATGTCATAGCCCGCAGCCTCTACAGCCTCATATCTTGGTTCACCTTCATCATCCTCCTCTTCTCCGCCGCCGCCGTACTCTTCTTCGTCCACAAGGTGCGCATCCACTTCAACCGCGAGAAATGGCAGCAGCGCTTCGCCGACTGGGCTAAACGCCGCGAGTTGCGCCGCGCCGAGCGCGCCAAACTGAAAGCCGAAAAAGAAGCCCAGAAAGCCCTACAGCGCGAACTGTCCAAAAATTCTGAAAACTCTGAAAACTCTGAAAGCCCCGAACAACCTCAACACGACGACTTCAACGACTTCCTCAACCAAATCAACCGCCCCGACACACCGCCCACCCCCGAACCTTCAGATTCCTCCGAACCCTTTGAACCATCCGAATCCTCCGATTCCCCCGAACCCCTTGACCTTCAGGTTTCGCAACCCCTCGACCCAACACCTTCTTCCCCCGACGGCATCGACTTCAAAATCAACATGCCCGACGATACCACCCCGCCGGACAATCCCGACCTGTCCGACTCGACTGACCCGTCCGACCCGTCCGACAATGACAACGACAACGACTACTCCCGCCACTTCGGCGTCAACGACCTCTACGACCCGCACCTCGACCTTGGCGACTTCATCATGCCTTCCACCGACATCCTCGAAGACTGGGAGACCGCCAATGTAAAGGTGACCAAAGAGGAACTCATCGCCAACAAAGACCGCATCGTACAAACCCTGCGCGACTACGGCATCGAGATCAACGAAATCACCGCCACCCCCGGCCCCACCGTCACTCTCTACAAGATTAAGCCGGCTCCGGGCGTCCGCATCAGCAAAATCAAGAACCTCGAGGACGACATAGCCCTCTCGCTGGCGGCACTGGGCATACGTATCATAGCGCCCATCCCAGGCGAGAGCAACATCGGCATCGAGGTGCCTAACGCAAAACCACAGATTGTGGCAATGAAGACCATGCTTGAAAGCGACGCCTTCCGCAACGCGAAGATGGAGCTGCCCATAGCCTTCGGAAAGACCATCAGCAACGACGTGCTGGTGGCCGACCTCGCCAAGATGCCCCACCTGCTTATGGCTGGCGCCACAGGCACAGGTAAGTCGGTGGGTCTCAACGCTGTGCTCGCCTCGCTGCTATATAAGAAGCATCCGTCAGAGCTGAAGCTGGTGCTCGTTGACCCCAAGAAGGTGGAGTTCTCGCTCTACTCCGCCATCGAGCGGCACTATCTGGCCAAGATGCCCGACGAAGAGGAAGCCGTCATCACCGACACCAAGAAGGTGGTGCGCACGCTCAACTCACTCTGTATAGAGATGGACACCCGCTACGACCTGCTCAAACAGGCTGGCGTACGCAAGATAACCGAATACAACGACAAGTTCATCCACCGCCGCCTCAACCCCGAGCACGGACACCGCTATCTGCCCTATATCGTCGTCATCATCGACGAGTTCGGCGACCTTATCATGACGGCAGGCAAAGAGGTGGAGCTTCCCATAGCTCGTATCGCCCAGCTGGCTCGCGCCGTGGGCATACACCTCATCATCGCCACACAGCGTCCTACGACGAACATCATCACCGGCACCATCAAGGCCAACTTCCCTGCACGAGCGGCATTCCGCGTCACCTCCGGCATTGACTCGAAGACCATCCTCGACACAGGCGGCGCACAGCAACTCATAGGACGCGGCGACATGCTTATCTCGCTGGCAGGAAAAGATATGATACGTCTGCAATGCGCCCTTATCGACACACCAGAAATTGAGAAGCTGACCCATTTCATCGGCGACCAGCGCGGCTACTCCGACTCGAACATCTTCATGCTGCCCGAATACCTCGACGAGAACGACGAACCCACCAAAGACTTCGACCCCAAGCAGAAGGACGAGTTCTTCAATGATGCTGCCCGCTTGGTGGTGGCCAGCCAGTTCGGTTCCACATCGCTGCTGCAACGCAAGCTGCAACTCGGCTACAACCGCGCAGGACGAATCATCGACCAACTAGAAGCCGCCGGCATCGTAGGCCCCTACAAGGGCAGCAAAGCCCGCGACGTGCTGATAAAAGACGAGGTAGAGCTGGAAGAGATCCTAAGGAATCTTTAGGAGAACAGTCAGAGGTCAGATTATTTAGATTATTCGGAACAATCGGAACATTCAGAATATTCAGATTATTCAGAACCCTCAGAACCTCCCACCCACTCTCTGCCAACAAAAAAAAGAAGGACGCCGTCTGGCGTCCTTCTTTTACTAACAGCTGACTGCTAAGTTATTTCTTATCCTCAGGCATCAGCATGATGACTGCGTAGTTCTTCATGTTGATGAACTTGCCGGCGGCTTCCTGTATCTCCTTGGCGGTGACCGATTTCACCAGCTCGGGATATTTGTCCAGGTCGTCGCGGTCCTCGTTATACTGATAGCTTCCTTCTATCTGTCCCATCCAGAAGCTGTTCTCCTGACGTGCGTTCTCGCGGTTGATGATCTGCTGCTCCTGAACCTTGCCAAGCGTCTCGGCGTTCGGACCCTCGTTGATGTACTGGTTGAGGATTTCGATGGCAGCCTTCTCCACGTTGGCCATGTTGTCGGGGTCGCAGTTGATGTAGAACATCCAGCTCACCTTCGTACCCTTGCCGTCGCCGTCAACGTCGTAGCTCACGTTCACGCTGGGGCTGTAGGTGCCACCCATCTTCTCGCGGATGATTTCGAGGGCGCTGATTTCCATAGCGTCGCTCAGCTGGTTGATGATCACCTTGTTCTTCTTGGTGTTGACAAATCCCTGGCTTTCGCCGTAGATCATCAGCATGCCCTGGTTGTCGGTGCCCTTGTAGGCAGTGGCGCGCGGGGTGCCGCTCACGAATTTCGGCTCGCGGTCTTTCCAGGTCTCGCCTTTCTGCTTGCCGGTGCAGGGCAGGTTGCCGATATACTTGGCTATCAGCTCTATGTCCTTGTCGCTGACGTTTCCGACGAAGAAGAAGGTCTGGTTGCTGGCGTCGTTGAAGCGTTCTTTGTATATCTCATACACGCGGTCGAGTTTCAAGCTGTTGATGTGCTGCTCGGTGGGCAGTATCACAAGACGCTTGTTGTCGGGATAGACGGTCTCGATGTATTTCTTGATGAATACGAACTGCGGGTTCTCGCCCATGAACTTTATCTGGCTGCGCAGGGCGTCGATGTTCTTGTCGAAGGACTCCTGGTCTTTGCGCGGAGCATCATAGTAGAGATAGAGCAGCTGGAGCATAGTCTCGAGGTCTTTCGGCGAGCAGTTGCCGCTGAAGCCCTGAGTCTCGTTGCCAATCGACGGGCTGATGCTCAGGTTCATACCTTTGAGTTTCTTGGTCAGCTGGCTGCTGTTGAACTGAGCGATACCGGCGTCGTCAATCAGCTGTGCGGCTGTCTGAGCCATGTAGGCCTCGTTGTCCTCATAGATGGAGGCACCACCCTTGGCGAACGAGCTCATGCGGATTTCGTCGGCTTTGTAGTCGGTCTTCTTCACGATGAAGCGGATGCCGTTGGGGCAGGTGTATTCGGTGTAGTCGAGAGCCTTGTTCTCCTTGGTCACCTTGGCAGCGACGGCGGGGAGATCCTTGCTGAAGAGAGGCTCGTCCTTGAAGTTGTCAACCCACGGAGTGGTCTTGGCGCTCATAGCCTTCTTGTAGAGTTTCAGGGCAGCCTTCTCGCTGGGAACCTTCACCTTGCTGTTGGCGGTGAGCCAGAGGACGAAGTTCTCGTCGGTAATCCAACCCTTAACCATAGCGTTCACCTCGTCGAGGGTTATTTCGGGCACAAACTCGTTGGCATAGCGGTATTCCTGACGGATGCCGGGGATAACCTCGTTCTCGAGGAAGTTGTTGGTGTATTCCTGAGCGAAACTGACGCTCTGGGTCTTGTTCTCCTCTTTAGCCATCTTCTTGTAGCGGCTCAGCAGCTCCTCTTTCTGGCGGTCGAGTTCGGCCTGAAGGAAACCGTGCTGATCGACGCGGCGCATCTCGGTGAGAAGCACCTCGATAGCTTTATCGACTTTACCGTCTTTCGGGGCACCTTCTACTGCGAAGGCGTCGCACGAGCGGCCGAGGAAGGTCTCATAGCCGGCGCCGGCCTGGATGAGGGGCGAGCTTGCCTTCTCACATATTTCGTCGAAGCGGTCGCTCAACATACCGTTGATGAGCTGGCGGATAAGGCTGTTGCGGTAGTCACCCACGGTGCCCTGCGGAGCCTTGTCGTGTTTCCAGAACATGGCGAGAGTGGTGCCGGTAGCCTCCTTGTCGGTAGCGATGGCGATGAGGGGCTCTTTGTTCTTCGGGATGTCGAAGTTCGGACGCTTACGCGGGTTCTTCACGGCCTCGCGGCTGGCGAAGTACTCCTTCACTTTGGCTTCCATCTTGTCAACGTCGATGTCGCCTACGATGATGACGGCCTGCATGTCAGGACGATACCAATCCTTGTAGAAGCGCACGATGACGTCGCGCTTGAAGTTGCGTATAATCTCCTCCTTGCCGATGGGCAGACGCAGTGCATACTGCGAGCCTTTCAGCAGGATGGGGAAGGTAGCTTTCTGCAGACGCTCCTGGGCGCCGAGGCCGCCACGCCATTCCTCGATGATGACGCCGCGCTCGTGCTCTATCTCCTCCGGAGTGAAGAGCAGCTTGCCGGCCCAGCCGTCGAGAATCTTGAATCCCATCTCGACCATCTCAGGCTTGTCGCTCGGCAGGTCAACATAATAGACGGTCTCGTCGAATGCCGTCCAGGCGTTGATGCCGCGGCCAAACTCGATACCGTTCTTCTGCAACTCGCTGATCATCTCGTTGCCCTTGTAGTACTCGGTACCGTTGAAGGCCATGTGCTCGCAGAAGTGAGCCAAGCCCTGCTGGTCCTCGTCCTCGAGCACCGAACCGGCGTTGGTCACCAAGCGGAACTGCACACGGTTTTCGGGCTTCTTGTTGGCACGGATGTAGTAGGTCAACCCGTTGTCCAGTTTGCCAATCTTGACCTTCTTGTCGATAGGAACCTTCTCGGTAAGGTCGGTCTTTTTCTCCTTACCTTTCTTCTCTGTCTGAGCGAACAGAGTGGTGCAGCCCAACAGGGCGAAAAGCACCAGTAAACTTAAAAGCTTTTTCATCTTTTTTAAGTGTTAGTTGTTATTAATCAATTTTGTGTGTGTCTATAAATGAATTTCTTTATTAATATTAAGAATGCAAATTTACGATATTTTTGTTTTCTACAAACGGTCTTTTTTTCACTTTTGGGCTATTCTCCTGATTCACTTTACAATATTGCAATATGTTGTAGTGTTATAGTTAACTAATACACTGCAAAAGTAGTAATAAATTTCAAACCACCAAATTTTTTTTGATTTTTTTGTTGTGTAGTTGCGAAAATTGCCAATATTTACGACTGCGAAAACGCACGAAAAAGTACGAAAACTTCATTTCGAATCCCGTAATACTCCAAAAGAACGACCCTCCCCCTCCCCACACACCATAGCGACACCCTATACATACCCTGAAGGTCTATCGAAGTAACCATGAAGGTGTATTGGATGCACCCTAGAGGAGTATCGGTGTTACCACGGAGATACCACGGCGTTGGTACGAAGATGCCACGGAGATACCACGGAGTTGGTACGGGTTTGATACGTAGTTGATACGGCGTTGATACAGTGTTGATACGGAGGAAAACAAGCTTGTCAACTGACTACCATCGGGTTACAAACACAGTAAGTCACTTTGGCACGAATGGCGCAATCCATCCTTCATCAGCTTGTGAAATTATGTACCCGCCGAGAAAAAAAACTTGCAGTTTCTCATCAATATTTTCACCCCAGGTTCCAGAACAAACCCAGAGCACCCTTTCGTGTTTTTAGTGTGTTTCGACGTAAAAAAACTTTCGCATTTTTCGAATATTTTCGCAATCAAAAAATTTCGATGTCCTTCGATGGGAAAAAAACACCCATTTTTGAGCCTTTTTGATGTTCCATTCAGCCTTCTCCAAAAAAGTTTTCAACTTTTCTTGTTTTTTTGAAATTTTTAACATACTTTTGTTACATAATAATGTACGCTTTGCGGAAGCGTAGCGTCGTATAATGTCGTATAATATAATATATTAGTAAAAACCACACCAGATACATGGAACAAATAATACCCGTTTTTGCGATGAAAGGTAGTTCGGAAAGAGCCGTCGAAACCAAAAACCAACATCTCGGAACGAAGCTGACCCGGAAGGCCCGTTACCTCCTGGCCGCCCTGCTCCTCTCCCTCGCCGGAGTGAGCGCAGCTCAAGCCCAGTGCGACCAGCTTGACGAGACATCGTTCACCGTCAATATTATAACCGCCAACACAGCGAGCCTTGAAATAGAATGGAGTATGGACGACTACAACGACTCGTTCAACGGCACCATCGCACTCTATTTCACCAACACCACCACCAGCCAGACCTTCCGCTTCGAGGACAACAGCGGTTTATTCACCACCAGCAACATGCCGGTGGGAAACTACGAGTGGTATTTCCGCGGATACTGCACGGGAGGCGACTCGACCGTTGTCATCACCGGCTCGGACTTCAACATCTGCGACGAGGGTGTGACCGTCACATCGGTTACGGTAACCCCTGACTGCAACGGCAATGGCGGTAAAATCAACATCAGCGCTATATGCGAATGCGACAACAATGCCGTAATCAGTTACAAACTGGTCGATTCCGGCGAGACAAACAACGTCGGATACTTCCAAGGGCTTGCGGGCAACAACAGCTACAACTTCTCCATCTCCAACGAAGGCAACGGTCTCACCGTCGATACCACCATCTATGTCCCCGAAGCCTCCTCCTGCGATATAACAGCCACAGGCACTCCCTCTCTCACCATCCTCGATTACTCCTACGAAGATGGAACCGGCTTAACCCAGTTCTTCTACAAGGTAGAGATTCCGACCCTGGACGGAACTCCAGTCTCTGTCGAGGTCAAGTACGGCGGAGAATCAGGTCCAGATCCTACCTATTACGACCCATCCACCGGCAACGGCTACGTTATGATTCCCATCAACGCCAACACCAAAGACTTGGAGGTTAAGATGCGCGCACGCTGCTGCGGCTCCTTCCCCGGAAGTGTCCCAGGCGAATGGTTCCTTATCGACACCATCCACCACTACGCCAACTACACCATCTCCACCGAAGGCTACTGCGAACACTATGCATTAGGTGGTTCCGAGAGAGGCTCCGCCACTATAAACTTCAACCCACCGTACAATGTCTCCAGCAACGAGTCCTCCATGGGAATCCGCATCACCCCGGTTCACGACCAAGACAATATCGTGTACAACAGCATTGATATCAGCGGCGGTACCATCGAGCTTCCCAGCCTCGACGAAGGCGAATACAGGGTGTACGTATATATTACCGACGGTTTAGGCACTGACGAACATACCTACAATGCCTACCTTGACACCACCTTCACCATCGGCTACCGCTTCAAGATTACCCTCCAGAACGACAGCTCCACCTTCTGCGCCACCGACTCGGTCCTCTACCGCGCCATCGTGACCGGAGGCAGGGCGCCCTACGAGTACGAATGGGTTGCCTACGAGACCACCTTTGGCATAGGCGACGACTCGATATGGGTAAACTTCGATATTGCATCTTCTTATGACCCCGCAGTTGCTGTGACCGATGCCGACGGATGTTATCTTGAGAAAGAAATCAACTTCACCCTCCTCCCCGCCTACACCCAGGCGACCGATTACTATTACGACTCCTACACCTACAGCCGCAACCGCTACATCATCGCCAGCCAGCTCCCCTTCACCCTCCAGGACTTCACCTTCGACGGAAGCGAAACGAGTGCCAGCCACGAGTTCACCTTCCAGACCGCCAATGGCTGCGACTCGATAGTACATATTGATTTCTCTCAAAAACCCGGCATAGCCCTCCCGAGCAGCGGCAACCTCGACACCACCATCACCACCGGTGTTGATGTGTACGACGACGGCGGCCTTAGCTCCGCCGCCGCGCTCCATGCCGACCGCACCCTCACACTCCACGCACCCGAGGGCAACACCCTCGAGCTCCAACTCACCGGTAGGACATTCAATCTCGGCGAGGGCGAAGCGCTCTATGTCTATGACTACAACGGAGTGAACGACAACGCGCTCCTCTTCGAATACCGTCAAGGCATGAACCCGCCGAACATGGATTTCACCTCCAACTCCCGCTCGCTCACCTTCCGCTACGTCACGGGCAACAGCTGCGCGCAAGGATTCATAATGACGGTCAACACGAAAGACATCAGCAACGAGTGCCTGCCGGTCTATAACGTAACGTCAACCACAGAGATGACCGCCGCCACATGGGTCAGATGCAATATGCAATGGGAATACAGCGGCGTGGCCGACAGCTTCGAAGTGAAGTACGTAGGACTGAAATGGAACGACGCCGAAGGCAAGATGGACACCATCAATGGTCCGGTTACAGAATATACGACAAGCAACTCAATCCAAATTGGATGCTATAACAATCTTGGAATAGAGAACTGCCAGATAGCCGTAAGAGCCATCTGTGGAGTGGGTGACACCAGCGAGGCTTGCCTCCACAGCTTCATCCCCTTCTCTCCGCTTATCATACCACACACCGGCGACACCTTGGTGGTTCTCGACTCTACAATCCGTACGGTTGCACTCTTTGACGAAGGTGGCTACGATGGCGCCTATAATAATGACGCTGACGGAAGCCTTACGGTCAAAGCTGCTGACGGCTATGAGTTGATAATCACCCATTCTTCAGCCTACGACTTGGAAAATAACTACGATTTTCTTTATATCACCGACGACTACGCCGGCACAGCCACCAACACCCACCTCCTCGACACCCTCAACGGTGAAGGAGGCACGATTGAATCGGATATGTATTCCCGTTCCGACGGATTCAAGTTCACCCTCAAGAGCGATGAAAGTCAGACAAAAGACGGAGTAAACTTTACCATCTATCAAGTAAAGCTCGACCAGTGCCGCCAGCCTTACAACCCCAAGGCTGTTAAGCATTTGATGGATGTCACACCCTATTACGAAATCACCGATGCCGGTGCCTACGGTGCCAACGTAGGCGACCGCGTGCAAGTGAAGAAGACCAATGTGGCGACCAACACCATCACATACGACACCTTGGCACTGGAAATGGGCGACAACAACCGTCCCGTCCTCTCTATAGAGCCCCAATACACCATGGACGTTCAGCTCGCCACCTTGTGCGGCTATTCCACGACACCCGTCTGGAGCGAGCCGGTGCGCCTCAGCGCATGCCAGGCTCCCGAAGCCATAACGGTTGGTACCACCAGCAACATCTCCGCCGAGCTGACAGTCACGGGCAGCGACGCCCCGCAGTTCCTCGTCTCCTACCATGTCAGCGGTTCCAACCGATGGCTCGACACAGTGGTGGGCTCCTCCTCGTTCACACTCCAGGGCCTTGCACCCTCGTCAAACTACGAAGTGCGCGCCGCCTCCATCTGCAGTGACGGTGACACGAGCGACTTCTCACCCAGTCTCACATTCAGCACCGATTGCGGCTACCGTCCGGGATTGGCTGAAGACGAAATCTACCGCGAACCCGACGCCTTCCGATTTGACATAGTCGAAGTCGGCAACGAATTGTCGAATATGCCGAGTTGCTGGAGCAGAGGCGATTATGAATATAATCTACGACACTACCCCTATATAGCGAAAGACACCTCCATAAACGCTGACGGCGACTATTCGCTCCTCTTCTGGGCCCAAGCTCCGAGCAGCGACGAACAAATAGCCATCCTGCCGCAGTTCGACACCTACTATGGCACGATGGACAAATGGGCGCTGAGTTTCACTGCCAACTTGCGCAACCTGGATATCGCAGAGTGCCGCACACCGGATTCCGCTCAGCTTGAGATAGGCGTGATGACCAATCCACTTGACGAAAGCACTTTCACCTTAGTGGAAACGATACACGTGTATAACACAATTGTGGATGCCAACTATGTTGTGCCACTGCGCAACTACAACGGCAGCGGCCTCTATCCAGCCATCAAAATGCAAGGCAACCAAGTCCCTTACGACTATACCCCCTATGTGTTGCTGAAAGACTTTATGGTCATCCCCGACCTGCATATCGAGGCACCCACCAACCTGCAAGTTGTCCCCCACCCCGTGCAGAACGACAAAGCCTTGGTGACGTGGGACTGCTCCGAAATGGACGATTTCCCGGACGACGGCTTCGAGCAGTTCAAAGTGGCGGTGACCGCAAAAGACAACCAGCAGACCTATGACTCGTACGAGAAGAGCGTAGTGATAAACACCACTCCCGGAGTGACATACACCATACGTGTGACTCACAGCAAGCCCAGCGGCCGCTACGGTCGCACCATGGCGCAGACAGGCTTCTCGACAGTGCAGTACACCGCCCCGCTCTACGACCACATGCAGGTGGATACCATAATGGCCTCAAATGGCGAGACAACCATCTCAGGCACCGAACCAGGCATGCCATTCAGTTACGGCGTGCAGTCTTCGTCAGAAGCCATCTACAAGTCGAGCGAGGTAACCGCCACCACAATCAACGCCATCGCCATACGACGCAAGCCCGGCTGCAACACCACAGGCAGTTTCCAGAGAATCACCATACGTATGGCCGACGTGGATAACGAGAGTTTCAACGTGCAAGACAATGGAAACGGAACCTACACCATCCTCAACGGGCATGAGTTCTACACCGAGCAGGAGCAGCTCACCACAAACTACACGCCTAACGGCGACGGCTGGATAGTGTTCGAGCTCGACCAACCGTACACCCACGACCCGTCGAAGAACCTGCTTGTCGGCTTCGACACCTACCCCGGCGATTACGCCGACCAATGGGGTGGAGAAGTGGAATTCTACCACGACCACGGAGATCCCAGCGCGAAAGGCCTTTTCTTGAAGACCCAGGATCTGAGCTCTTTGAGCGAGGATTACACATACAACCCCATTTGCCGCCGTCCGCAGATGCTGTTCATCCAGAACAAGAACTGCACTAACGACTCAATCATAATCGACACCACCCTCTGCGAGAGCGCGACGCTCACCTGGCGCGGCGAAACCATTTCGTTCAGCGACGACGACATTGAGTTGCACAAGGTAGCCATCGACTCGACCTACAACTACGATCGGTACGAGTGGGAATACACCTACGCGTATATATACAACGACAAGGTTGAAGGCGTGGGCACTGGCGGGTGCGACAGCATCTATCAGCTGCGCATCGAAAAGCACTACAATGCGACAAACAACTACGACATGGAGAACGTGGATTATCCGCACGAGGTCAGCTGCGGCCCCTTCACATGGCGAAACGGCGAGACCTACGACTACAGCATGGGCACTTACGTATATTATGAATATGATGGTGCAAGCCCCTCATTCGGATACTACGGCCCACGCGCCATGGACACAGTGCGCGGCGTAACCGCCGACGGCTGCGACTCCATCTACGGCCTCAACCTCGAAATCACGCCCTACTTCACCGTCATCTTCGACACCTCGAATGTCGATGCCGGCACTGGCATGAAGCCGGCATACGGGTGCGAAGGAAGCGACTACGAACTTCCCGAGTGCACCATGACTGTAGCCCACAAGGTCTTCCGCGCATGGGAATGGGACGGCGACTGGTATGAGTCTGGAGATATTATAGAAGCCGATTGGATTGAGGATGACACAATATATTTGACACCCGTGTTCGAATGTGACGTTGAGGAAATAGCTACCGAATATGAAGAGTTCTGTCCGAATGGTGGCGAATATGAGTGGCGCGGGAAAACCATAACAATGGATTATGCCGTGCAGCACGGACGTATAGACAGCATCGCTGGCGTTTACTACATCTATGTCTATGACAGCGTGGCCGGAGCCGTGGCCGGTGTGTGCGACAGCATCTATACGTTGCGTCTGAACATGGAGAACAGACTCATACTCGACGAAGCAGTCATTAACCAATGCGAAGCCCAAGGCTGGACATGGAATACCACTTACGGTGACATGAACCACTACGGCAGCGACATGGGCTGGAGATGGGTTGATGACGGAGACGACGGACACAAGGAGTTCGACATGAGCACTGCGGCAATATACATCGACCCGTTCGCCAACGGGGAATGCGGCAGACTGTCTTTGCTGTCGCTTGAAATTGAAGACGATGGCGAAGACCACGATATTGACACCGTAATTTTTATAAAATACAAAATAGAATACGGTGACGGAATCGACACATTACACTCAATGACGATGTATGTGTGCGACGGTAACGAATATTTCGTGCCGGAATGCCCCGACACGGTGACCCGTGAAGGATACGACTTCGTATATTGGAGCGACTGGCCGGAGTGCGGTTGGGAGGTTGAACCAGGCTCGTCGCAGTACGCTGGCAGCGGCACAATCTACCTCTATGGTATGTGGGAGAGCAACTGCGAAGACAAGGAGGCAGCGGACACCACCGTAATGTGTCCGAACGACACGTTATCGTGGCACGGATTCACCTTGAGAGGTCCCGAGCTGCAAATTGGCGAATGGGACTCCGTCATGACCAAGTATGGCGTCATACCTGGCGAGTGCGACAGCATCTACCACATGCATGTGACAGTGCTGAGCAGACCGACGCTAAACCTAACCGAACAGGAAGAGCCGCTCTGCTATGGTTACCAAACCGGCTGGATAGGCGTGGCGGTCACAGACGGCAACACTCCATTCCAGTATGCCATGGGCGACTCCAGCTACACAGCCGCCCTCGACACCACAGAACACAAGTTTGAGAACCTCGCAGCTGGAACCCACACGGTGTGGGTGAAAGACGCCTGCGGCGTGACCGATAATATTGGGGTCACAATAACTCAACCCACCGAGATTATGATCACAAACATGCAAGCATACGACAGCACGGCATGCTACGGATCATCTCATTCCGTGAACCTCGCGGTGGATGGCGGCACAAGTCCCTACACCTACCTCTGGAACAGCGACGGCAACCACATGGAGAGCTACCTGGAGATTAACACCAACGTGGCCGGCACCCATAACGACACCATCCTCGTGACCGACGCGAACGGCTGTACCGCCACGGCAAGCTACACCACCAAGGTATATGACTCGCTGAGCGTAAGCGTAAGCGGCAACGACACAACCTACTGCCACGGAGCTACAGCCACACCTCTCGTGGTAACCGTTGAGGGAGGTGTCACCGACAGTGGCTACACCTATCAGTGGTATAATTATGGCACCGCTATCGACGGTGCCACCGGCAGCAGCTTCACCGTGCCCACCACCAGCGGCGTGCAGTATGACAATATCACCGTGATGGTTGACAACATCTGCGGCGCCAAGACCGTGGCAGCTCCGAGCATCACGGTGCTCGACTCACTACGATTGGTTGCTTACACAAACGACGCAACTCTCTGCTTCGGCGCCAACACCGCACAGATGGAAGTGGACGTTCAGGGTGGCGGCGCTTTCACCGGCCAGTGGTATATGAACGGCACCGCCGTGACCGACCACAACCCCGGCGACGCCGACAACAAATACACCCCGCGCACCGACACCGCCGGCACCTTCACCTACAGCTTGAAGGTGGTCTCCAATGCCGGATGCGGCAGCGACTCGGTACAGGTGAAGACACTGACAGTGTATGACGTCCTTACGGCAGAATCGCTCAGCAACGACACCATCATCTGTATGCGCTATCGTGATACGCTGTATGTCAGCGTCGCAGGCGGCAGCGGCAGCTACTCGTATCAATGGCAGAAAGACAACACCGATATAAGCGATGCAACCGAAGACTCCTATAAATCACGAGCTGAAGAAGCAGGAACCTCGGTATATTCGGTGCGTGTGACGGACAACAGCGGCTGCGGCGACACGACAATAACGATAGCGACAGTGACCGTGCCAGAGTCTATATCGTTGGATACAATGATCTCCGCCTCCTACTGCTTCGGAGCTCCGGCGGAAACGATAACCCTTGAGCCCACCGGCGGTAACGGCACTTACGAATACCTGTGGCAAGTGGCGGACAACGACGACATGATGGGAGCCGACACATTGTCTGTGACTGGAAACAGCTACACTCCAACCACCGACTCGGCGTCAGGCTATTACTACAGAGTGAGGGTATTTTCGGGCGGATGCAGCAACGAGTTCGACGTAGCAAGAATCTATGTGATGGAGCCGGTGGTGATGCAAAGTACAGCAGACAGCCTTGCCATCTGCCTCGGAACTGAGGGTAATATGTATGATCTTACCGACCTCACCAGCGGTGGCAACGACTACGAATACACATACAAATGGTTCAAAAACGGAGTTGAGATAGATGGAGAGACAAGCGGCATCTATACGCCCGTAGGTTCGGCCGCAGGCACCTTCACCTACAGAGCCATAGCCATAGACGATATGGGCTGTATGAGTGACACGGCAACCGTCGGAGTGCTGACAGTGTATGAACCGATGACGGTTACGGTTGAAAACCAAGACACCAACTACTGTCATGGAGCCGAAGCCGACCTGTTACGTATAAACAGCATAACAGGCGGTAGCGGAAACTACAGCTATCAGTGGATTGAGGATCCCGGCGAAATGTTCATACCTGGTGCGACGACTTGCGATTTGGACAATCTAACTGCAGGACAGACAGAGACCATTTCAATTTATTCTGTAAGAGTAAGCGACAATACCTGCTCCTATGACACTACCATCACTGTGGCAACGATTACGGTGTATGGAAATAACGTGACCTATGACACCCTTGCGGCGTGCGACAGCCTCCACTGGCTTGACGGCAACTACTACACCATGAGTGTCCAGGATATGGACACCGTACCGTATTATGTCTTTGCCGCCGCCGACCAACACGGATGCGACTCGACGGTGTATCTCAACAAACTTACAATATATGAAACAATGCATGTCTCGGCGGACAACGGAGAATCTCTTGTCTGCATTTTTGACACCGTTGACATAGCCAACAACGACAATCCTTGGACATTGGTTGGTCCTGTAAGCCACACTGGTGGATCATCAATAATATATACATGGTATCGTAACGGAAATGCAATGGATAGCCATTCCTCGGATTCAGAATTCAATCTGAAATACACAACTGTCGGTGTATATAACTACAGTGTTGTGGCGACCGACAGCCTTGGATGCGGTAGAGATTCAATCTCTGTTGGAACGCACATTGTGTCAAGGCCGTTTATACTTAGCAAAAGCAATGCCGACACAATAAACTACTGCATCAACAGTGAAGCCGACACCCTAGGTCTTAACATCACCTACGGCAGCGGACACTATTTATATCAGTGGCTTGAAGACGGAGAAGATGTCGCCAACGGAAGCGACTCACTGTATGTGCCTAGTACGAACGAGGCCGGCACACACACCTATTCGCTGAGACTGTTCGATTCTATCTGCGGCACCGACACGACCGTAACAATGGCAACAATAACAGTCACCCAGACATTGCTGGCAAGCATTGAGCCCGACACGCTGTACAACTGTATGGGTAACGAAGGGTCGTTCACGGTGACTGTGGCAGGCGGCAGCGAACCGACATATAAATGGTACCGCAACAGAGAGCTTCTTGCCGATGAGACTTCTGCGGACATCAACTTCGACGCCGACTCGGCCGGAACCTTCATCTACAGCGTGGTAGTGACCGACGGAGCAGGTTGCGGACGCGACTCGCTCTATGCCGGACGGAGCATAGTGTATGACCCGATGGCGGTGACGGCTGACAACCATGACACAGCCTACTGCTACGGTGTTCCGGCAGACACGCTGAGGTTGAACGTCAGTGGCGGCAGCGGCAACTACAACTACCGCTGGTTCGTACATGATTATTATGAAACCGTGCTAAGTACGACGGATAAATACAAGCCCTCTACCGACGAATCGGGCACTACAATCTACGACGTAGTGGTGACCGACAACGAATGTGGATATGACACCAACTTCACGGTGGCGACGGTGACGGTGCGTGAGAATTTCTCGGCAACCTTCTCTGCAACAAATGCAGGTGGAAGTGTTTGTATAAACTCCGTTGGAGACAATATGGTTGTAATGGCAAACGGCGGTATCGGCACCTATACATACCAATGGTATGCCGAATACGATTCCGTCGGTGGCCGCCTCGACACCATCGAAGGAGCAACAGCGGCATCCTACCAACCCACTTTTGACACCACTGCTACCAACCTACGCTACCTCGTGACAGTGACCGATGCCAACGGTTGCGGCGACACGACACTACAAACGGGTTGGTTTACCGTGGCCGACTCTGCCAGAATACAAGTATCCAATCCGAACAGTATAGACTCTGTTTACTGCTATGGCGACACAGCCACAAGAATCGAGTTAATTGCAAACGGAGGATGGGGCGACAACAGTACCAATAGATATTACTGGTATATTAACGGGGAACTCTCGGATTATGAAGACCCCTATGGTTCATTCACGCCATCCACTGAGACTTCAGGCGTATTTGCAATCAGTGCTAAATATGTACCCGCAGGATGTGGCTCTGACTCGATATTTGTCAAGACTATAACGGTAAGGGATGCATTTGAAGTCTCACCCGAAGACCAAAGCTATATCTACTGCCTCAACTCCACGCCGGACACCATCTCGGTTGAAGGAATGGTGAGCGGTAGCGGTGACTACGAATACCAGTGGTATGCCGTGACGGGCGAGACGGTCGAAGTTATCGACACTCTGGCCGGTGCCACGAACAACTGGTATGTACCTGCGACCAACTTGGCAGGCGAGGTTGAATACCGAGTGAAGGTGACAGACCTCAACTGCGGTAGCGACACCATCGTCTCGCTTGGATACATAACCGTTATGGATTCGATAAGGATTCTTAGCGGCGTGGATAGCCTCTATGCCTGCCTGGGAGCTGAAGCCGGCACCTTCGGCGTCGAATACGAAGGCGTTGGCGAGATGGACTACGACTGGTATCTCAACGGAGCGGAGGTCTATCGCGATATAGTGAACGAATTCATGCCAAGCTCCGACAGTGCCGGAGTGTTTGATTACTACCTTGTGTTGAGAAGCAATTATGGCTGTGCCAGCGACTCGGTGCTTGCTGGAGTGCTGACGGTGACCGCACCGATTGATTTGACGGTTGACAACCCTGTCACCTCCTACTGCTACGGAGCCACGGCAGAAGCCATCACCATCACACCCACCGGCGGCGACGGCACCTACCACTATTCATGGCTTGCCGCCAACAACAGCGACTTTATGATGGGCGAAACGCTGGACATAGACACCAACAGCTACACCCCGGCCACCGACACAAACAGGTCATACTACTTTAGAGTAACCGTAACCTCGGGAGCCTGCAGCGCCTCGGAAGATATAAATGGAATCTATGTGATGCCACAATTGAAGCTGAATGTTACCCCCGACACCAATGCGATATGCTATGGCACTGAAGGCAACACCTACGACCTGGCCGACTTCACCGAAGGCGGTTCGGAACCATACACCTACCAGTGGTATAAAGACGGCGTGGAGCTGAACGGCGAGACAGGCGACAGCTACATGCCGGTAGGCACGACAGCCGGCACCTTCGTTTACAGCGCAGTAGCCACCGACGGGGCAGGCTGCCATAGCGACACCGCAACGGTGGGCGTGCTGACGGTACGCTCCAATCTGGCAGTCACCTCGACCATCCAAGATACCACCTACTGCAACAACGCCGATGCCGACAGCCTGAGGGTGACGGTTACCGGCGGCAGCGGCAACTACAACTACCGCTGGTTCGTACACGATTACTATGAAGAGGTGTTAAGTACGGATGAGGCCTACAAGCCGGAAACTGACCAGGCAGGCACCACTCTCTACGACATCGAGATTACCGACAACGAATGCGGCGCCGACACAAGCTTCACGGTGGCCAGCATCACGGTGAACTACAGGTTCCAAGTCGCCATCGACGATGCCGACCAGAGCAACACCTACTGTCTGAACGCAACACCTCTCGAGCTGACCCTGGAGGATGCAATATTGGGCAGCGGCAACTACTCGTACCAGTGGTACGCAAGTGATGTCAACTCAGGTGAACTCGACACTCTGACAGGAGCCACTGCCAGCACCTACACTCCTGCCACCAACACCGCCGGCGCCATAGTGTACCAGGCGAAGGTGACCGACCTGATATGCGGAGGCGACACAACGGTGAGCGTAGCCAACATCTCTGTCAGAGACGCCTTGACAGTCACCAAATCGGGAGACACCGCGTTATGTGCCAACGGCACCACGACCCTAAGTGTTACGCCCGATGGCGGTTGGGGCAACTACACCTACCAATGGCAGAAAGTCGTGGATAGTGCATTTAGTGTAGTGTACGGAGCAGAGTCCAACAGCTACACCACAGAGCAGATGGAGCCCGGCACCCACTACTACAGGATAGTTGTACAAGATCCTTGCGACACATTGTTTATAGATTTCACCGTCAACGTGTCCACCAACCCAGATGTAACCTCTAACATCGATACCACCTACTGCTTCGGTGCTACGGCAGAAGCCATCACTCTCAGCCCCACTGGCGGTAACGGTGAATACAGCTATCTGTGGGTGGTAGCCAACCACGACGACATGATGCCAGCCGACACACTGGATGTGACCACCAACAGCTACGTCCCAGTTACCGACTCGGCAGCAGAATACTACTACAGGGTGACCATCACCTCGGGAGGCTGCAGCAGCGAACTTGATGTGGCAAGAATCAATGTGATAGAGCAAGTGAAGATAAATGTCGAACCCGACACCAGCTCGATATGCTATGGTGCTGAAGGCACCACCTACGAGCTGGAAGACTTCACCGCAGGCGGCTACGGCCAGTACACCTACCAGTGGTATATGAACGGTGGCGAGGTGTTCGATGAGACCAGTTCGACCTACATGCCAATAGGCGACGCTGCCGGCACCTTCGTTTACAGCGCAGTAGCCTTCGACAATTCAGGCTGCCAGAGCGACACCACAACGATAGCCGTGCTGACAGTGAGTGCCCAGTTGCAGATTACCTCGACACACGACACCATCATTTATTGTGAAAACAGCACAGCGAATCCGCTGACAGTAAACGTTACAGGCGGCGTCAACTATACTTATGAGTGGTCCATAGTGTCAGGCAACGCAACCTTGGACAGCAATAATACAAGTAGCACATACACTCCTTCTACGGATATTACTTCAGGTTACCAGGACACGACAATATATATGGTAACGGTTACCGAAGATGAGTGTGACCAAGAGGCATCAGCAACCATAGCAACAGTTATAGTAGGAGCTAATTTGTCTGTTGCAGCTCCGTATGTGGAGTATGAAGGTGAAGAATTGAATAACTGGGCAGGTATTAATGTTTGTACTAATAATAGCCAAAAGAAATTGGAAGCAGGCTGGTGGAGTGGTAGTGCAATGGAAGGAGCTCCGCGTCCAATAGGTTTCCAATGGTATAGAGACGGCGTAGCGATAGATGGAGCTGACACTTCCGCCGTAATTATCGCCACCGATTCTGCTGGTTCATTTGATTATTCGGTAGCGTTTGTTTCTTCCAATGGTTGTGGAAACGACACATTACATACTATAGTGTATATTGACGACTCGCTGCGTTACAGCGGTCATCTGGATGTTCCGACCACACTCTGTCTTGGCAGCACCGTTACGGAAGCCAACCAGATACAAGTAAATACCACGGGCGGCGCCGGCACCTTCTATTATAGATGGTACATCAACGGAGAGCCTGTAGCCGACACGGCGACAACCTCTAATGTCATTATGCCAAGTACCGATGTGGCGGGTACATACTCCTATAGTGTGCAGATAACCGCAAATGTCTGCGGTTCCGACTCGGTACACATAATGGATCTTACTGTAAAAGCACCCACAACCACCTATGACACGATGGCAGTGTGCGACAGCTTGCGCTGGATCAACGACAGCCTCTATGCAATAGATACTAATAACTCAAGCATCTATCAAGGAATCACTACCGACCAGACTCATACTGTCGCCGACCAGTACGGTTGCGACTCTACGGTATATCTCCACCTTACGGTCAACCCGTCAGGTTATTTCTATCAAGGCCGCGGTGGGATGGCACCCGACACTATGAGCTACTGCTACGGCTCGTGGATTGACGTCTATACCGACTCTCAATATCCCGAGGGCTTTGCATATCAATGGTACAGGGACGGCGAGGCAATAGCCGATGCGACAGGATGGAGAGACTCCACACTTGCCGATACACCGGGTACGCACGTATATAGTCTAAAGGTGACGCCGTACAGCGGATGTGCCAGCGACTCAGGTGCCGTAAGGGTTGCTAATATCTATGAGCCGTTTGCGGTGAACACCTTCCAACTGGACACCGCCGGATGTATGGAAGACACGTACCTAAACCTGCCGGAGGTTGATACCAATGCCACAGGCGGTTGCGGAACTTCAGAAATGAGATGGTATGAAATTGTAGGAAACGACACTATAGAATCTAACGGTACAGTCTATATGGATTCGGTAGGACCCGGCGAGTATAACTATGTATTAATGTTGATAGACCGTTATGAATGCGGCGAAGGCATAGGCATCAACGCTACGGTAACTGTAGCCGAAGACTACACCGCCTCATTCGTCAGCGATGAAGGCTCTATTCCGCAATCAGACACCTCCATGGCAGACCTGACTGTGTGCTCGCTCAACCCAGGTCTGGAACTGCCCGAAAATGAGTATGTCTATGACATGCACACATTCATAGGATGGCAGAACTCAGCCACGGGTGACACCGTGCAGCCTGGCGACACCGTGATGCTGACTGGCAACACCACCTTCAACACCGTGTGGCGTGCCAACTGCCAGAACGTGGATACGGTTGAGTATGCCGAATATTGCGAAGGAGGCTCGACCACTTGGCGCGGCATGACCATCAGCGGATTACAGCAGGAATACACCGACACCGTTGCCGGTGTGGTCGATGTGCTGTGCGACTCGGTCTATCACCTGCTTGTCACCGTACACTACCCGACCACGAGCGACACCACGATGCTGGCCTGCGACTCGGTCTGGTGGAACGGCATGTTCTTCACCGAAACGCCCGACACCACGCAGAGCTACTTCATGGCCGGCGGCAACCAGTACGGCTGCGACTCGACGGCTTACCTCAACCTGACGGTGAACTACAGCATCCACGACTATGTGGTCGAGACCGCCTGCGACAGCTACACATTCGACAACGTGACCTACACCGAATCGACCGACCTGCCGACCGTCGGCGCCATCTCGGACAACGGATGTCCGTTCATTACCCACATAAGCCTGACGATGAACTACAGCTACCACGGTGAGGACAGTGCAACGGCGTGCGACATGTATGTCTGGAACGATATGGAGCTGACCGAAACCGGCGACCACGACTACACGGGAGTGACCGTTGACGGCTGCGACTCCGTGGTGACGCTGCACCTGACACTCCACCAGACCGCCTACGGCATGGATACCCAGACGGCTTGCGACAGCCTCGTCTGGATTGACGGCAACACCTACTTTGGCGACTTCCCGGGCAACGTGGGCGAGATAACCTACACCTTCGAGGGCGGCAGCATGTACGGCTGCGACTCGGTGGCGGTGCTCGACCTCACCATGGAAGACCACATATATGTAGAGTTCCTGAGCGACTTCGGCGACGGCTGGATGGACGAGGTGGCGGCCTGCGTGATGAAGCCCTTGGTGATGCCGGAGTGCGCCTTCGAGAACGCCGGCTTTGTGTTCAGCGGATGGCTGAACACCGTGGGCAACGACACGGTTTATCCCGGCGACACGCTCTATCTCGAAGAGTCGAGAAGCTACTACGCCATCTGGAATCCGCTGTGCGAAGACGTGATAACATTCACCGACACCGCGGTGTGCGAGGGCGCCAGCCTTGTTTGGCGCGGCCAGAACTTCAGCGACCAGCTGTTCAGCGGCGACTACGAGGATGTGGTTTACAACGCCATAGAGGACTGGTGCGACAGCGTGTTCTACCTGCGCCTCACCGTTTATCCGGTATCGTACAACGAGTTCTTCGACTCGGTCGTCGGCTCGGTGATATGGTATGACGAGGAATACTCCACGTCGGGCGACTACAGCCGCTTCTGCGGTTACAACCGCTACGGATGCGACTCGACGGAGGTGCTGCACCTGATTGTCAACCTCGCCATCGACGAGAAGGAGGACGGCGTGATTGACGTGAAGGTCTATCCGAACCCGACCTCCGGCATCGTGAACATCGATGGTGTCGAGATACGACGAATCGCCGTGCTCGACCAGGTGGGTCGCACCGTCGCCACCTTCGACGACACCAACCGAATAGACATCAGCGACCTGCCAGCCGGCATCTACACACTGTATGTGCAGACCTCGGCAGGCGACACCACACGGAGAGTGATGAAGAGATAGAGTTTGAACGTGTAACAAAGAAACAATATAAGAGATAAGACCAAAATAAACACCATGACTAACATAATAATGAAAAAGTTCCTAGCATCTATCTGCTTTGTTCTTGCCTTTGGCTCACTGAGTGAGGCACAGACCCTCTTTCAGGACGACGCCTCGAAGCTGTACGGCTACAAGAACAGCGACGGGTCGTGGCTCATAGCACCACAGTACCAATATGCCTATCCCTTCGAGAAAGGGCGCAAGATATTCGCAGTGGTGCGGCTGGACCAGCGCTACGGTTGCATAGACAACCGAGGAGAGATGATTGTGCGTCCTATCTTCCTGACCAAGGAGGAAGCTCTCGAATGTGGACGCCAGTGGCAGACGGGCGACGAACCCGGCCTGTGGCTCTACCCTGTGAAAAACCCAACCGACCGCAAGTGGGGATTCGTCAACTATTATGGAGACTGGAAATTCGAGCCTCAGTTTGAAGACGCCGGAACCTTCGTCGGAGTAGAGCCGAAGAGTTTCGCACCAGTGAAACAGAACAACCGCTGGGGCTGTATTGACCGCCGAGGCACTATGGTGATAGCACCAGTGTTCATGGAAAAAGAGCATGCATCGGAGGCCGGCATGCAGTGGATACACGGTCTGCACTACGAGACCTGGACATTCCCCACACAGAACGAGCGTGGACGCTGGGGCTATGTGGATTATCTAGGACGGTGGGTAGTGCCAGCACAGTATCAAGACTGCGGACACTTCGGCGAGGATCGTATGTTCCCCTACGCACAGGTGAAACGCTCGGGTCGTTGGGGTAACATAGACCGTCACGGCAACGAGGTGAGTTTCTGCATCTTCTTCAACAAAGCGGATGCCGCCTATGCGCTGAAGCAGAAAGTTGACGGACGCGACATCAAAGGCTGGCGTCTTCCGGTGACCGAGCCCGCCTCGGGATTGTGGGGATGGGTGGACTATGCCGGAGAATGGGCCATACAGCCAAAGTACCAAGAGGTGTGCAACTTCCCGAACGACACAGGCGACTTTGCCGCAGCCAAATACAACGACTTCTGGGGAGTGGTGGACTACGAAGGCACTACCATCACCAAGCATGTGTTCACCCTGGCCAGCGAGGCGACACGAGCCGGACAGGAGTGGGACACCCATCAGGAACTTGGACATTGGCAGTATCCGATAAAGAACCCACAGACCGGCTACTGGGGATATGTGAACTTCAAAGGCGAGTGGTCGATAATACCGCACTTCCAGGATGCCCGTACCTTCATAGAGACCTGGAACAACCGAGTGGCACCCGCCAAGAAAGAAGGCAAGTGGGGCGGAATAGACCATACCGGGCAGTTCGTGATACAGAACATATACGAGACCTCGGCCGACGCTTACAAAGCCTGCCGCGAATGGGCCTCAAAGTCCAAGTTCAACGCCTACAAAGAAACGACGGTAAGACAGAGTTACTAAAGAATGAACTACATAATTAAAAACGCCAAGATAGTCAACGAGGGCTCTATTACAGAGTCCCCGTTGCTGCTTAAAGAGGGACGGATTTCGTTTGATACCTCAGATTGCGACGGCGCCGAAGTGATAGACGCCACAGGCTGCTACCTAATACCTGGAGTCATCGACACCCATGTGCACTTCCGCGACGGAGGCGACGGAAGCAACCCTGCAGGAGATTTTTATAGCGAGTCGAGAGCGGCGGTGGCTGGAGGCACTACATCGGTGGTGGATATGCCCAACACCGTGCCGCAAACAACAAATCAAGAGGCGTTGGAGCAGAAAGAGCGCATGGCAGCGGAGAAGTCGATGGTGAACTACGGTTTCATGGTGGGAGCCACCAACGAGAACATAGAGTGGCTGCTGGCTCTGGAACCGACACGCTACGCCGCGATAAAACTTTTCCTCGGCTCCTCGACAGGCAATATGCTGGTGAACAACGACGAGAAACTGGAGAAGCTCTTCAAGGAAGCCCGCAAGTTGATAGTGGCGCATTGCGAGGAGGAAGCGGTGGTGCAGGCCAACATCAAGAACTTCAAACTGGAATATCAAGGCACAGAGAAGGAGACCGCAGCCCTACACCCCCAAATACGCAACACCGAAGCCTGCTATCTCTCGACCTACAAAGCCATAGAGAGAGCCAGACGGCTGGGCACGAGACTGCATGTGGCACACCTGAGCACCGCCACAGAGCTGAACCTGCTGAGCAACATACCGCTTGAGAAAAAGAACATCACCGCCGAGGTTACGCCGAACCACCTGTGGTTTGACGACAGAGACTATGAGAAGCTAGGCAACAAAATAAAATGCAACCCCGCCATAAAGAGCAACGACGACCGACTGGCACTTTGGGCGGCCCTCTACGACGGACTGATAGACACAATCGGCACCGACCACGCACCGCATCCGCTGGAAGCGAAGCAGAAACCCTACTTCGACGCACCGAGCGGAATACCCAGCATACAGCATTCACTACAGATGATGATGGAACCATTTTTCAACCCCGAGAGCAGAGATGATACAGAGGCGATACAGACCTGGATGCCGCTGATAGTGGCAAAGATGAGCCACAATCCGGCACTGTTGTTTGGCATTGAGAAGCGAGGATTTATCAGGGAAGGCTACTGGGGCGACGTGGTGTTGGTGAGAGAAGAACCTCACCCCCACCCCATCGCCAAAGAAGAGCTAAGATACAAATGCGGTTGGAGCCCACTCGAAGGCGAGACACTGCACACAAGGATAGAGAAGGTCTTTATCAATGGAAAGTTAGTGGCCGAAGGAGGCGAGCTAACAGGAGGAAATGCAGCTAAGGCATTGCAGTTTGAGAAATAAAACGTATCTTTGTACCCGAAACAAGAGAGTAACCAACAGATTAATACAACACTACAATATGACATTACCCAAATTACATTCAATCACAAAGAAGATCATGGTGGCGGTACTAGGGGGATTTCTGCTGATATTCCTGCTGTTCCACATGAGTGCCAACCTGCTGATACTGCTCAACGACGGAGGGGCAGCCTACAGCGCCTTCTGCAATTTCATGGGCAAGACCATAGCGATACGAGTCATGGAGGTGGTGCTATTCGGTGCACTGCTGCTGCACGCCGTGGTGGCACTATGGCTGGCAGCCACCAACCGCATGTCACGACCTGTAGGCTACCATAAACCACAGAAGTCGAAGACCCACACCACATCGAAACTGATGATGTGGAGCGGCATACTGATTTTCGTATGCCTCATAATGCATTTCTACGACTTCTACATGGTGAAGATAGGTCTTGTGAAAGGCGAATATATGGTCAAGACGGAAAAACTGCAGGACGAGGAGATGAGCGGCATCATGCAGCTGGCCAACCAGATGCAGATGACACCATCAGACTTGGTAGCAGCCATGAAAGAAGAGATGGCGACGATGGGAGGAGACGACGAGGAGGCCGACAATTATATAGAATCCATCACAGCTAAAATCAAGGTGATGGACATAGTGAACAACGCCTACACCAACGGCAACATCTCGGCTGACAAGAAATGGATTCACCGTCTGAACGCCGAGGAGAAGGCTGTGATAAAAGAGGCGTTCCCTGACAGCGACGTGGAGCCAGACTTCTACTACATGGCACGCAAAAAATTCAAGGTATGGCACATAGTGCTGGGCTATCTGGTGTTTTTCGCAGTGCTGTTCGTACACCTGACACACGCATTCCCGTCGGCATTCCAGACTTTGGGGTTGAACAACTACAAGTACAACCGCGCCATTGAGATATGCGGCAAGATATACACATGGGTGGTATGTCTAGGCTTCGCCGTAATACCAATAGTGATATTTTTGAGTGAATAGTGATTAGTGATTGGTGATTAGTGAATAGTGAATAGGCAATAGAAATTTTCAATCTTCAATTCTGATGATACTTGACTCTCATATTCCAGAGGGGCCGTTGGCAGAGAAATGGACCCGATACAAGAACTCGCAGAGGCTGGTGAACCCCGCCAACAAACGGAAACTTAACATCATCGTTGTGGGCACTGGATTGGCCGGTGCGTCGGCAGCAGCATCGCTTGGTGCACTGGGGTTCAACGTGGACATCTTCTGTCTGCAGGATTCGCCCCGTCGCGCACACTCGATAGCAGCGCAGGGCGGCATCAACGCTGCCAAGAACTACCAGAACGACGGTGACAGCGTTGAGCGGTTGTTCAAAGACACCATCAAAGGAGGCGACTACCGTGCCAGAGAGGCCAACGTGTACCGCCTGGCCGAGGTGAGTGGCGACATCATAGACCAGTGTGTGGCACAGGGAGTGCCGTTCGCACGCGACTATGGCGGACTGCTCGACAACCGGTCGTTCGGAGGAGCACAGGTGAGCCGCACATTCTATGCCCGCGGTCAAACGGGGCAGCAGCTGTTGCTTGGAGCCTACGGAGCTTTGAGCCGTGAGATAAACAGAGGCAGCGTAAAACTCCACAGCCGCCATGAGATGATGGAGTTGGTGGTGGAAGAAGGTGTCGCCAAAGGCATCATAGCACGCGATCTCGTAACAGGCGAGTTGGAACGCTATGCTGCACACGCTGTGGTGGTAGCGTCGGGCGGATACGGCAATGTCTATTACCTCTCGACCAACGCGATGAACTCGAACGTGTCGGCGGCATGGGCCTGCCACCGCAAAGGAGCCTTTTTCGCCAACCCCTGCTATGTGCAGATACATCCCACCTGCATACCGGTACACGGCGACTACCAGTCGAAGCTGACGCTGATGAGCGAGAGCCTGCGCAACGACGGACGCATCTGGGTGCCGAAGAAGAAAGAAGACGCCGAAGCCATACGCAAAGGCGAGAAAGGACCGCTCGACATAGCAGAGCAAGATAGAGACTACTACCTTGAGAGACGCTATCCAGCCTTCGGGAACTTGGTGCCGAGAGATGTGGCATCGAGAGCCGCCAAAGAGAGATGTGACGCTGGATATGGCGTAGGCACGACAGGGTTGGCTGTATTTCTGGACTTCGCCTCAGCGATAGAGCGTCTGGGCAGAGACGTCATCGAGCAGAGGTATGGCAACCTGTTCCAGATGTATCAGAAAATAACCGACCAGAACCCCTACGAGGTGCCGATGATGATATACCCCGCAGTGCACTACACGATGGGAGGTCTGTGGGTTGACTACGAGCTGCAGACCACGATACCAGGCCTGTTCGCCGCAGGCGAAGCCAACTTCAGCGACCACGGAGCCAACCGACTGGGAGCCTCGGCCCTGATGCAGGGGTTGGCCGACGGATACTTCGTGCTGCCATACACGTTGCAGAACTACTTGGCCGACAAAATATACGAAGGAGCCGCCACCACAGAGGGAGAGGCTTTCGAGAAAGCCGAGCAGGCCGTAAGAGATCGCATCGCCAAGCTGCTAAACATCAACGGCAGACACAGTGTGGACCACTACCACAAGGCGTTGGGACGTATCATGTGGGAGTATTGCGGCATGGCCAGGAGCAAAGAGTCGCTCGCCAAGGCAGCGGAAGAGGTGGAAAAACTCAAACAGGAGTTCAGGAGCGACGTGTATGTGCCAGGCAAGGCAGAAGAAATGAACCCCGAACTGGAAAAGGCGTGCCGACTCACCGACTACTTCGAGCTGGCGCAGTTGATAATAGCCGACGCCACGCAGAGAGAGGAGTCGTGCGGTGGACACTTCAGAATAGAACACCAGACTGAGGACGGCGAGACACAGCGCGACGACGAGAACTTCATGTTCGTGGGTGCCTGGGAATATCACGGAGCCGACACACCAGAAGAACTGCACAAAGAACAATTGAACTACGAACATATACAGATAGTAAAGAGAAATTATAAGTAAGTGACCTGTGACCAGTGACCTGTGATTAGTGACCCGATAGGGGTTTTCGTTTACAGCCAACAAAAAAACAACATTCAATCTCAACCCACAATTCGTTATTATGCATTTCACATTACATATATGGCGGCAGGAGAACGCCCATGCCAAAGGACATTTCGAGAAATACGAGATAGACAACATATCACCCGACTGCTCGTTTTTGGAGATGCTTGACCAACTCAACGAGCAACTGGTAGGGGACAAGATAGCCCATCCCGTCTGCTTCGACAACGACTGCCGCGAAGGCATCTGTGGCATGTGCGGGCTGTATATCAACGGACGCCCCCACGGCAACGACGACGGAGTGACCACCTGCCAGCTGCACATGCGCAAATTCACCGACGGCGACGAGATATGGATAGAGCCGTGGCGAGCCAAAGCCTTCCCTGTTGTGAGAGACCTAGTGGTGGACCGCAGCGCCTTCGACAAGATAATACAGGCAGGCGGCTATATCAGCGTCACGACAGGAGGAGTGCCCGACGCCAATACAATACCGATACCGAAATATGTGGCCGACCAAGCGATGGACGCTGCCGAGTGCATAGGCTGCGGAGCCTGCGTGGCGGCCTGCAAGAACGCCAGCGCCATGCTGTTCGTCGGAGCGAAGGTGTCGCACCTAGGATTGCTTCCGCAAGGACAGGTGGAACATCTCGACAGGGTGCGCAACATGATAGTCAAGATGGACGAGCTGGGCTTTGGCGGCTGCACCAACACCTACGCCTGCGAAGCCGAATGCCCGAAACAGATAAAGCGGCAGAACATAGCAAGGCTGAACCGAGAGTGGATAGGCCAGATGTTCGGAAGAGACAGAAAAAATTAGCAAGATGCTTTTTACAGACACAATAAACCAGTGCGCCGAGGTGGCGGGGATGCTTTGGCAGTGCGGGTGGGCAGAGCGCAATGGTGGCAACCTGGTGGTGAACATCACCAACGAGGTTGACGACAACATACGGCGACTGCCGCCGCTGACGGCACCTTTGACGATAGGGGCGAAACTGGAGGCGATAGCAGGACAGTATTTCTACTGTAAGGCTACGGGGTGCCGTATGCGAGACCTGGCGAGGAAACCGATGGATAACGGTGTGATAATACGCATACAGCCGTCGGGCGAAGA
>JAEEGH010003463.1_pt1 | contig 41444 bp, 32 predicted proteins | sample 9134181 | NCBI WGS metagenome assembly JAEEGH01 (sample SAMN16246544, study PRJNA631951) | gut metagenome | biome: gut microbiome; feature: rumen; material: DP-attached | host: Bos | place: Iran: Karaj | collected 2018-10 | reverse complement strand
TAGTGTTAAAAAAAGATCAATTATAAAAATTAATCTTATTTTTGATCACCGCCGGAGCTTTACAGGATATGGAAAACTCCCCGATCCGGCCCCATTTTTTTGTCGTGTTTGTCTTGTGTTTTTATCAGACGAACCACTATATATTGATCGCAAGTATAACAACAAAACTATATGTTGTAAATATTAAAAATATTCCAAGTGTGCCGCACTGTACAAAATTTCGCTGTTTTGACCGTTCTGTCACAATTATAAAAATTACCGGTTGATCCCTCCGGAACAACCGTAAATACAACAAGATATAGAGTTTTTTTATTTCCGGAACACCATAAATTGAACAAAATATGACTGAATTTAAATGACTGTTATTTGTACAGAACGGCCGTTCAACTGAATGATTAATAATCACTATTTATTTTTTAGCCATTCAGGTAGTTTTCCAGTAAAAAATCAGGCCAGGCTCTCCATGCAGAACCAGCGCACAGCGGCATGTGTGCCTGCCGCGCTGCCGTTTATACCTCATTTTCAAATAGAGATCCTGCTGAGGAAAACGGCCGGCAATTCTGATATAATCCGTGACAATTTATCCGGTGACCGTCCGTTCCGGTAGCAAAGAAAAGGCAGGAAAGTACAAATGGTTTTGAAAACTGATCATAAAATCCGTGCAGTCATGTTTGATCTCGACGGAACCCTGGTGGATACCTACCGGGATCTTATGAATGCGGCAAATCACGTTCTGACATCAATGGGATTCGAAACACTCAAAGCACAGGAAGCCAGGATGCTGGCCACTGACGGTATGATTGCCATGCTCAGGGCGGTCATGAAGGACCGGATCGACCGCTTCGATAAAGAAGAACTGAAAAAACAGTTTCTAGACTATTATCTGCCGCATATATGCGTGGAATCAAAACCGTTTGAGAAAACTGATCTTCTGCTGGAACACTGCCGAAACCTCGGGATCCGCTGGGGGATCGTGACCAACAAGCCGTCCTTTCTGACTAGACCGCTGATTGAATCAATACCTCTTTTTTCAGACTGCTCGGTCATCGTATGCTCCGACGATCTGCCGGAAAAGAAACCGGATCCGCGGCCGCTGACCTTTGCACTGGAGCAGATTGGCATTACAGATCCGTCATGCTGCATCTATGCCGGTGATCATATCAGAGACATCCAGTGCGGAAACAATGCCGGAGCCGTCACAGTGGCGGCAGCCTGGGGATATATTCCGCAAAATCAGCAGATCTCAGACTGGGGTGCTGATTTCACGGCGGAGGATCCCGGCTGTATAATCAGCATCCTTTCATAATACGCCCCGGTATTTCCCCCGGCCGGAGTACCGCGAGCTCCGCCAAAACTATCAGGATCCGCTCTGCTCCTGACTGCGTTTTTTCCACCAGGCATCCGAACGGTCAAAACGGTGGATGATCTGGTTTGAACTGCCGCGCCACAGCAGTTTGCGATCTTTCAGTGACTCGTTGTACTTGCCATCGATCAGCACGTCCACCAGATCTACAATTCTCTTCTGATCCGCCGAAAGCTCTGCAAGTGTGTAACCGGTCCACATCCAGACATCCTTCTGGGGCGGACACTCGTTTCTGACCCGCATCAGCAGACTGTACACCGCCTCGAAATTACGGGGATGAAGCGGTTCTCCGCCGCTCAGGGACAGTCCTCTTCTTTTGATCCTGGTATCGCACAGATCCGCCACGATCTGATCTTCAAGATCCTTTTCAAAGGCAAATCCTGCATCAAAGGGCCAGGTTGCCTGGTTGTAGCAGCCGTGGCAGTAATGCTCGCATCCGCAGACAAACAGGGTACATCTGGTTCCCTCTCCGTTTACAACATCAATGGGAAAATATTTAAAATAGTTCATCCTGAACTCCTATATACCTCAGGCCGGACTCTCCGGTCCTCCTATTTAGATTTGATCAGCAGATCTTTGAGTTGCGTCAGCCGATCTCTGTATTTTACCGCCTGTTCAAAATCAAGTTTTGCCGCGGCATCCTGCATTTTCGCAGTTACATCTTTGATCTCCCTGGCAATCTGTGCCGGATCAAGCAGCAGTTCACGGCTGTCCTGATCTGTACCGAGGCCCTTCTCAAGGATCTTAAGGTATTTTTCACCGGTGTAATCACCTTCAACATTGAGAATATCACCGATCTTCTTGACGATCTGTTTCGGTGTGATGCCGTGCTCGACATTGTACTCATGCTGTTTTTTACGCCTTCTTTCCGTCTCCTCGATGGCAACCTTCATGGAATCGGTCATCACATCGGCATAGAGGATCGCCCTGCCGTGAACGTTTCGTGCAGCACGGCCGATGGTCTGGATCAGCGAACGGGTTGAACGAAGGAAACCCTGCTTGTCGGCATCAAGAATGGCTACAACCGAAACCTCAGGTATATCCAGTCCCTCGCGCAGCAGATTGATCCCGACCAGTACATCAAATTCACCAAGACGCAGATCGTTGATGATCTGAATACGCTCCACGGTATCGATATCCGAATGCAGATAACGGACCCTGACTCCGTTCTCCCCGAGAAATGAGGTCAGCTCCTCCGCCATGCGTTTGGTGAGCGTGGTAACCAGCATGCGCTCCCCCTTCTGGGTTACACTGCGAATTTCGCTGAGTACGTCATCCACCTGATCTGCAGCCGGACGGACGATTACCTCCGGATCAAGCAGACCGGTCGGTCTTACCACCTGTTCAACCACCAGTCCCTGGGACTTTTCCAGTTCATAATCCGCCGGTGTCGCCGATACATAAATGGTCTGAGGCTGGATCGCCGTGAACTCCTCAAATTTAAGCGGACGGTTGTCCAGTGCCGAAGGGAGTCTGAATCCGTAGTTGACCAGATTCTCCTTGCGGGAGCGATCCCCCTTGTACATGGCTCCGATCTGAGGAACCGTCACGTGGGACTCATCGATTATCAGCAGTCCGTCAGGAGGCAGGTAGTCAAAAAGACACGGAGGCGGCTCACCCGGTGCTCTTCCCGAAAGGTACCTTGAATAGTTTTCAATACCGGAACAGTAGCCGATCTCCTGGATCATTTCCAGATCAAAGGTGGTGCGCTGGGTAATTCTCTGCTCTTCAAGCAGTTTGTTATCTTCAAGAAACTCCTTTCGGCGTTTCTCCAGATCCTCCCGGATTTCCTTGATTGAACGGTTCAGGATCTCCTTCGGGGTTACATAATGGGTTTTCGGGAATACGGTAAAGCGCTGGATCCTGCTTTCCACATGATTGGTCAGCGGATCAAACAGGCTCAGTTTTTCAATTTCATCGTCAAACAGTTCAACCCGCAGTGCCAGGCGGTCGGATTCAGCAGGGAAAATATCGATCACATCCCCCCTTACCCTGAATGTGGCACGGTAGAACTCAAGATCATTGCGTTCATACTGCAGTTCAGCCAGCCGCTTTACAATAAAACGCTGACCGGCGCTGTCGCCCACCTGCAGATGAAGCATCATTTTAAGATAGGATTCCGGATCACCCAGACCGTAGATGGCTGAAACCGAGGATACAATCACCACATCCCTGCGCTCCAGCAGCGCCTTGGTGGCCGACAGTCTCATCTGTTCGATATGATCATTGACCGATGAATCCTTTTCTATGTAGGTGTCGGTGGTCGGTACATAGGCCTCCGGCTGGTAGTAATCGTAATAGGATACAAAATACTCGACGGCATTGTGCGGAAAAAAGGATTTCATTTCGCCGTACAGCTGAGCCGCCAGCGTCTTGTTGTGCGCCAGGATCATGGTCGGACGGTTAAGCCGTGCAATCACGTTGGCCATGGTGAAGGTCTTACCTGAACCGGTAACACCTAGCAGAGTCTGGTGTCTGCAGCCGTCATTGATGTTTCTGACGAGCTGCTCAATCGCGCGGGGCTGATCTCCGGTCGGACTGTATTCACTCTCAAGTTTGAATTCTCTGTTTTTTGTTCTATCTGTACTCATATGCCTGCAACCGATCTGTCTTACGCCTTTATCCGGCACCGAGCCGGATAAAGGTTTTCAGAATAGTATATCCAAGAACAGACAAAAGATCTTGAAAAATTTGACAAAATCAGCGCATTGCACTTATTGAGCTGTGAATACGCTCCCGGGAAAGAGAGCGTAAGAGCATACGGAACCGGCTGAAGGCTGGATGCCCCGGACGGTTTATAGATCCAGCTAGGCTTTCACCGCCGCATAGCGCGGTGATCCGATAACCTCCAGCATGTAGTCAAGAGGATCAGCCTTTCCCCCGGCAACCTGCTGAAAAATCCTGGCTGTACAGCCGGAAACCAGCACAACCCCCTGCTGATTCTCGGTTACAGGCTGGTGTTTTCCGCGGGCATCGACATTCCAGAACACCACCTTCGGCAGACGGTAGCCGTTCTGTTCAAACAGCTTTCCGGCATATTCAAAGCAGGTTGCATCCGAATTATCGGTGATACGGTCAAACTCCATATCGGATATGACAAATACAGTTGACGGAAGATCTTTCTGTTTTACCTTCCCGCGCAGGGCCGCCGCAAGGATCAGCTCAAAAACCTTCTTCAGATCGGTATTTGCACATTCATCAAATCTATGGCAGTAGTCAACTCGCTCTTTAAGATCTGAACCTTTGATCTCCACCAGTCTCGGCTGATTTGAGAAGGTTATAAAATGTCCGGCAAATGCTCCGGTATTTCTTTCTGCAAAGTAGATTGCAAGAGATTGGGCAACCGTGTGTGGAGAGATCTGATCATATGCTCTGTACATTGAGCCGGAACCGTCAGCCACCACAATGGCATTTTCCCCGTTGGTATAGTCAGGCAGCGCCTTCCACATCACATTGAGAGATTTGCGCATTTCGGCATCCAGCACATGACCGGGGAAGCCGCATCTGCGGACAAGTTCATACGGCATCAGGGTTCCGGTATTGATCGACGCAGTTCCCTTTGACACCTTGTCGAGATATTCATCATAGCGCTGCCGGTCATTTTTAAAAAAGGCACCGCGGTATTTAAGCATGGCTTTTGACGGCTGTGTGCCATAATCAAAAGAATAATCCTTTTCACGCAGATTGTTCTCAATAATCTTAATCCGTGCTCTCAGAGCCGACAGTGTCCTGCGGTAGTCGGCATATTTCATGCGGAAGGACCGTGCAAGACGGACGGCATACTGCACCGCCTGCCGGTTTGAGGCATTGATTGAAGGAAGCCATTTTCCCAGCAGTGAAACATTTCCGTCTTTTTCAAGAGCATCAAGATCCTTAAGCAGCTGCGTGTGCAGAAATTTTTTTACTCCGTCGGATGCAGGAGTATCCAGCAGACACAGAAGATCGTCATAACGGCCGAATTCAGGTACCAGTTCCAGATTTTTCAGCACAGATTCAGTAGCGTTGAACGCAAGTCGGCGCAGAATCACTCTGAATACATGACGTTCCCCGAGACCTTCACGGATGTCGCGCGCGTAAAACAGGATTTTCATGGCAGTGTCGGCATCCTCGGCCAGAGCTCCGGCAAAATGATCCCAGATCCTGTTCTCCTCCCGGTTTCTTATGGCTCCGATAACAGAAAAAAGATCGAGGCATTCGGAACCTGTGGTGAAATAATCAACAGCTCCGTTTTCTGTATACGCTATGTTCGCAGTCTGTTTCAGTAAATCAAGCATATAGCCTCCTCTATTTTTGATTTCAATACATGACAAAGCACGTTTTTTTCAAATTACTTTAATGAATAACTGAAGTAAAAATTGCTGTACGTGCTTTTATGATTTCATTCTATTAAATCACGACATTCAAATCACGGGAAAAAAGTTGCGAACTCACGGTACTGATCTCAGAACCAGTATGGAGGAAAAGCCGGACCCGTCTGCTGAAAAAACGGAACCGGGAAGTCGAAAGATCGGCTCCCCGGTTGAAACAAAGCACGTTTTTTACATTCTGATCGTAAATGAAGTAAAGTTGCTGTTCGTGCTTTTATGGTTTTATTCTAGTAAATCACAACGCTCAAATCACGGAAAAAAAGTTGCGAACTCACTTTGCCGGTACCAGAACCATCCCGGAGGAAAATTTGGACCAGCCTGCTGAAGAAAACGGAACCGGGAAGTCGAAAGTTCGGCTCCCCGGTTGAAACAAAGCACGTTTTTACATCTGGTTGTAAATGAAGTAAAGTTGCTGTTCGTGCTTTTATGGTTTTATTCTATTAAATCACGACGTTCAAATCACGGGAAAAAAGTTGCGAACTCATTGTTCCGATCCTTGAACCTGCCTGGAGGAAAATTCTGAATCGACTGCTGAAAAAAAACGAAACCGGGAAGTCGAAAGGCATCTCCCCGGTTGAAACGAAGTTCGATCACAATGCTGACGGCTAAAGCAGGAAGCTTTTTTCTCTCTGTAATCAAATACTCCAAAACAGCACAACCATGTTTTTATTTTTGCCTGATAAGAATGGCTCGGACAAATCGAAGTTCAGCAAACTTACAACTCATTCTTGATCGCAGCCACTATTTCAGCATTGCTCTCAATGGTCTTCGGATCGAGTTCCAGATCCTCTATTCTCCACCACTTGTATTTTGAACCGTTTATCTCAAACTCTTCTGTCTGAGGAAAATCATCTGCTTTAATCACAAAATATCTGTGATAGTAAACTTTTTCAATGTTATCTGACTTAGATTTTTTGCGTTCTGTTTTTGTCAGAGCCAGATGACAATCTACAGTTTTTTCTGATAACTCCAGCATAGAGGAGACATGATCCTCTACTCGTTTTCTTTCTTCACGGTCTGATTCACTTCCTGCATCTGCTGAAATAGATTTGATATACGGCAGTAGCCACATATCCCAGCGTTTATCCCATCTTGTCAGAAGTCTTCCGCTTTTGTCTCTTATTACCATAAGGTTGAAGTGATGTTCACTTACTGCAATTCCGAGTAGTTCTCTATACAACTGTTCTGTACTGTATCTGTTTTTATAGCTGTAAATCCAACTAATCGAAGTAAGAGCAGCCCAGATTGTTGCTATCATAAGGAAAACAGAAAACCACAGCAGGTTGCCGTAGAACTGACAGCAAACGGCAATAACAGAAATCAAACCCAGTAAATCTGCAGCCAATTGTGTCCTTGATTTAACTCCTTCTATACTGCCCCGTTTCTCAAGTAAAAGAAGAAGATCTTGTTTGTTGATTTGTATTTCATCACTCACAGTCACCCCCTGTTGAAAATTTACTTTGCAGTGCCTTATAGTATTTCTGAACGTTGCTTGCATTATTCTATCATATCTTTTTGCTATACCACCGGTTTTCCTGTTTTTATGCAAACAGCAGCCGTTGCAGAACAACGGAACCGGGAAACCGAAAGCTCGGCTCCCCGGTTGAAACAAAGCACGTTTTTACTTTATTCATGGTAGTAACTGAATCAAAACTGCTGTATGTGCTTTCATGATTTCATTCTATTAAATCGCGACACTCAATTCACGAAAATAAGTTGCGAAATCGTCTTTTCGAAACTGCAGAGCTTACGAGGGGGACTTAAAGCTGAAAACCGGAGTAAGTTTCTCGATCACCTCTGCGGTATCATTTATCTGTGAAAGTATATCCACGGGATTTTTATAGGCCATCGGAGATTCATCTATCGTGCTTTCACTCACGCAGGTTGTGTATATTCCGGACATTCTGCGGGTAAATTCCTCCATGCTGCAGTTGCGTCGTGCAGCATTCCTGCTCATAAGCCGTCCTGCCCCGTGGGGAGCAGAACAGTTCCATTCAGGATTCCCTTTCCCTATACATATGTAGGCTCCGTCACTCATGCTGATCGGGATCAGCAGACGTTCACCTTTCCGTGCCGAAACCGCCCCTTACGGAGGATCATTTTTTCCGTATCAATGTAGTTATGTATGGTGGTAAACCTGTCGGTTTCATGAAGACCGAGTCCTTCAATAATCACGGAAGCCATGGCAGCACGATTCATAGCAGCGTACTGCTGAACAATGCGCATATCATGAATGTAGTCATCAAAATCAGAACCTTCCACATAGGCAAATTCACGGTCAGACTGACTTAAACTTTCTCTTCTGTCGAAGCAGCTCAATTCCTCACTGATCCTTGAAAATTCACCGCGGTTTTTCATACCGTCAACCAGTTCCATTCGTTTACGCTCCCTTTTCTCAATCATTTTGCGCCATCCGAGTTCCTGATAGTATTCCGCAGTCTGTTTTCCAAGATATCTGCTTCCCGAATGAATCACCAGATACAGAAATCCGTTGCTGTCTCTGTCAATTTCAATGAAATGGTTTCCTCCACCCAGAGTTCCCAGGCTGAGTTCTGCCCGATTGACATTGACAGCATGAAGACAGCGAAGCTTCCCGAGTGCAATTTCTGAACAGAACGGATGAACGGATTTGCGTATATTCATCCCGTACGGGATCTTTTTCCTGATAAGATTATCAAGAGCTTCAAAATCAACCTCCTTCTCGGCAAATCGTACGGTTTCCATACCGCACCCGATATCAACTCCGACAAGATCAGGGGTAACCCTTCCGTTGATACTCATGGTAGTACCGATGGTACAGCCTTTTCCTGCATGAACATCTGGCATAATTCTTATTTTCTGTCCGGCATATATTTTCTGATTGCACATACGGAGGATCTGCTCTTTTGACGGTTCCTCCATTGAGTCCGTGTAACAGACAGCACTGCTGTACTGTCCGGTAATCTTTATCATAAAAAATTTCCTATTTAGGGAAGATCCGGATGTTCCGGATCTTCAGGTAAAAACAAGCTGAAGAATGATCTTAGGATCTGAACCGTATCAAGTCAGACCATCGCTCTCATTTCCGGAATGAAAGTGCTGGGCTAATCCGCTCCTTCAGGTTTAGGATAGGAATAGGATACTGCGCCTTTGAACATGTCACGAATACCCGGTTTCAAATTTTCACTTTGGCAACAGTCAGCCTTTAATAATTCCACAAGATGCCATGTTGGAAACATGGGAAATATCCCATTCTCCTACCGGCTGGTTAAAGGATTTGGCACCCATGAACATCTCCTGCATATTCTCTACATTGGAAATATTCCATTTTCCAATTGGCTGATTGAAGGATCGGGCATTTCTAAACAGTCTGTTCATAAAACAGACTTTCGATGTATCCCATTCTCCGATTGGCTGATTAAATGATTCAGCATCCATGAACATCTCCTGCATATGTGTAACATTGGAAATATCCCAGTTCCCAATCGGCTGATTAAAGGAGGAGGCTTTTCTGAACATTCCTATCATATTTGTAACATTCGATGTATCCCATTCTCCGATCGGCTGATTGAAGGAGGAAGCTCCAAGAAACATACCCGCCATAGCTGTAACTTTTGAGGTATTCCATCCGCCGATCGGCTGGTTAAAGTATTCGGCTTCATAAAACATCCAGCTCATTTCTGTTACATTGGAAGTATCCCAGTCTCCGATCGGCTGATTGAAGGAGGAGGCTTCTTTAAACATTCCGTGCATAATTCTGACATTCGATGTATCCCAGTCACCGATTGGCTGATTGAAGGAGGAGGCACCCTGAAACATAGCTGTCATTTCTGTTACATTTGAGGTATTCCATCCGCCGATCGGCTGATTAAAGGAGGAAGCTCCACAAAACATACTGTTCAGAGCAGTAACATTTGAAATATTCCAGTCCCCGATCGGCTGATTAAAGGACTCTGCATCTTCGAACATACGCCCCATATCTGTAATATTTGAAGTATCCCATCCTCCAATCGGCTGATTAAAGGATCTGGCATTAAAAAACATACACCCCATATGTAATACCTTTGAGGTATTCCATCCTCCAATCGGCTGATTGAAGGATTCGGCATTAAAAAACATCAAGTTCATGTCTGTAACATTTGCAGTATCCCATTCTCCAATCGGCTGATTGAAAGATTTCGCGTCTGCAAACATCAAACTCATGTCTGTAACACTTGAGGTGTCCCAGTCTCCGATCGGCTGATTGAAGGATTCGGCACAGTCAAACATCAAACTCATGTCTGTAACACTTGAAGAGTCCCATTCTCCGATCGGCTGATTGAAGGATTCTGCATCTCTAAACATAGCTCTCATGTTTCTAACTCTTGAAGTATCCCAGTCTCCGATCGGCTGATTAAAAGATTTAGCCCCGCAAAACAGCATGTACATATCAGTTACATTTGATGTATTCCACTCTCCGAGCGGTTGATTGAAGGATTCGGCACCTTCAAACAACACTCGCATTGTTCTTACATTTGAAGTGTTCCATCCTCCGATCGGCTGATTAAAGTTTTTTGCCCCCAAAAACATTCCATACATAGTTCTGACATTCGATGTGTCCCAAGATCCGATCTGTTGATCAAAAAACACGGCGTCACAGAACATAAGACTCATATTCGTAACATTGGAAGTATCCCAGTCACCTACAGGTTGATTGAAGAACACAGCCTCCCTGAACATGGCACTCATATCAGTAACTTTCGATGTATCCCATTTTCCAACCGGCTGATCAAAAGATTCTGCGTCGTAAAACATACCTCTCATATCTGTAACACTGGAGGTATCCCAGCTGCCGATAGGCTGATCAAAGGATTTTGCATTTCTGAACATTTCACGCATATTCGTGACCTTTGATGTATTCCAGTTTCCGATTGGCTGATTGAAAGACCTTGCCTTTGCAAACATTTCTCGCATATTTGTAACATTGGATGTATCCCAGTTCCCGATTGGCTGATTGAAAGAACCTGCCAGATAGAACATTCTGCTCATGTCGGAAATATTGGATACATCCCTGAGATTTATGTATTCCAGATCCTTCTGTCCTGCAAATGCACAGGCCAGCGAATGAACCTCAGGTCCAAGAATCAATTCAAATTCGATACGTTTGAGATCCATTTTCCAGAACGGATTGGATTTACATTGAAACAGTTTCCAGTCAACACTTGTCTCACCTTTTTTCAAACTTCTTGTAAACTCGTAGTTGATTGTAAGCGTATCAAGCCGGTTGTTCAGAATGGCATCCCTCAGTTCTTCGGTAATATCCTCAGGGGAATTCAACACCGGATTGCGGTTTTCTGCATTTCCAGCCTCTGTTAATTTGCTTTTGATTTCTGTTTCCATATATTAAATCCTTTCGCGATCACCATGATCCAGACAATATTATTTTTTTTCAGAATACCATCCGAAAGCTGTGTACACATGGGAAAAAAGTTGCGAAACAATTTCATTGACTATGTATGGTACAGCCTCCATGCATCCAAAATGTTCAGACAGCACAGTATAGGAAACGACAGGTACAGTTTACTGTCAGAGTAGAAGACACATAGGACATATGCATAATCATTTCGCAGTCTCACAACTCAGATCAAACATTTTAAAAGGAGGCTACGGTAACAGATGCGCATTGAAATCAGGACGGTTGAATGTAATTCCGGACGATTTCAGCATTTTCCGGTTTTGTTTCTAACCGTCGAAAAGATTACTGATTTTTCAAAAAAAAGAGAAAATGAAATCTCATCCAGCTCATGGTCCGGCAGCCGGATACTTCGATATTCTGCAGCTAACGCTTTACGGTCCCCGGTAAAAAATTTGAAAGGCGCATCTGACGGATAATTCTTTCGCGGATTTTTTCTACAAAACTTTCAGGAGAGGTTACCCTGACATGGCAGCCGAAAGCCATTATTCTAATCAGAATTTCAGCTTCATCCCTGCTGTCATATTTAAGGGTGACGAGGTACCGGTCATTATCCAGCCTCACGGTTTCCTTTTCAAGATGTGAAAAATGAAGAAGAACCCGTTCCAGTGCATGGCGCCTGTCCTCCAGTTCGAATGTTACAGTTGAAGTATCAGCACTGCGGACAGGTACATCCTGTTCACGTTCTGTCACGGTGCATTCAGTGACAGAACCAAGATTCAGGATCCACTGCCGGTACCTGCTGTCACCCACCAGACGGAACCTGTCGTCCTTCTCCGAATATTCCAGATACCGCGGGGTCAGTTCTATTTTAAACTGTCCTCCGTGCTTCGAGCTGTAGCTGATCGAGAGATCTCTGCCGTTTTCAAGTGCATCCATAATCTTTCTGAATATTTCCCGGTAGCATGGATCGGCAAAATCATCCCCGTCACAGCTTCGTTCGTAATAAACCACGGATTGCGGATCAAACAAAGGTTCCACCTCCTCCAGTCCGCTCAGATCCGGATCAAACAGCCGGATGCGGGGATCAAGCAGTACTGCTTTAAGCCATCTTTTCTCCAGCAGTGTCAGCGGAAGTTCCGGTTCGGCAGTCAAAGGGGTCGACAGATCTCTGCGCAGCAGCATCCACTTCTCCCCTGCCAGTCCCTCGGGCATGGTAAGAACGGATTCCCCGAAGGCACTGCTGTGGATCAGGCTGTACAGACGGGCGGCAGTAAGGGTTCCTCTGACCGCCTCCTGCAGAATTTTCGCAACAGTATTATAGTAGGTACCGTAAATTTCATTGAAGATCATGGATATCAACCCCGTACATTTTGGCTGTTTTTCTGAAATCAGACCAGAAAAGCTGAGTAACCAGAGGAAGAGTGCAGTTAAGCTCCTTTACTCTGCCGGTAAAGGTCCGCAGCCACGGCAGCATCTCCTGCGGATCGTAGACATCCGCAGTAAACCTCCAGGTGCATTCATCAAGCTGTTCGACTTTTCCGCAGCGTTTCTCACGGTTGAGCCGCTGCGCAACAAACTCCTCTCCGGGAGGAATGCTGAGGATCATTTCCACATGGTGAAGTTCGCTTCTGGCGCTGACGCCCCAGCAGTGAGAGACAAACCGTTCCTGCTTTAAGAGAAAATCCCCGGGAAGTTCAACCTCGCCGAGATCCGTAATGCTGTCAATGCGGTCAACGCGTAGGAATCCGAAACACCTGTGCTCATAGAAACTGAAACGCCGGTGTTCGGGAATGAAAACCAGCATGAACTGTCTGCCGGAGCCGGTGCCGACATACAGTTTCAGAGGCATACAGCGCACCTTTCCCTGTTTTCCTTCAATCAGCACAAGGCGCTTATCCCTGGCGGCGCACAGCAGCCGGCAGACAATTTCACTTTCAATGGCATTGACAATGTAATGATGCTTGAAACGGAAAAAACTGCAGCTGCGGCCGGTTCTGTCACGGACAAAAGATCCGATCACCCCGACAGGGAAGATCTCGGAAAAGAAGGCCAGCGCCCGCTCCCAGCTTTCCGGATCAACCCGGCAGGATGCGCTCCGGTAGCGAATGTCCCGTCCGGTTCCCGAAACCTCAACCAGTCCAAGGGCAGCGTATTCCTTCAGTTTCTTCCTTACGGTGGATTCATCAGGTTCGGTGCCGTTGACAAAGTATGCAATGCGCTCAGCCAGACAGTCCAGGATCTGCGAAAAAGACAGAGACCGGTCCTCCGACAGGATATCAAGCAGATGAAAATGCAGAAAAATATCCCACATCGTGAAGCTACTGGTTCTGAAAGCCTGAAACAGCGGATTTTCAGTAACAGCCCTGCTGTCCACGGTCATAAAAACCCTGCGGCCGCTGCGATCCGTACCCGAGGAAATGTAGTTGCCGAACCAGCTTTCGATTCTGCGCCGTTCATTATCGTAACTGCGGCTGCTCTTCTGGGTGAATTCGTCACGGTGCATGAACCCGAAAACATAGAACGAGCGCAGGTAACTGCGGATCCCGTTAAAATTTTTGATAAGTTCACTGTAGGCCATGGTAAATTCTCCCGCCGTGCGGCAGTTTCAAAAAAAGAGGATTATATATATTGCCGGAACAGACAGCACTAATCAAACACAGGATCCAAATATCAAACTCCGATCACGGTTGTAAGAAAATTCGGGACAGTTCCGCTCTGATGTGTACATAAAACAACCACTCAAAAATCAGCAGCGGCTGTACGGACATTATTTATCCAGTTAAAAAAACTACCGGTTTGATCACATTATAAACATCAAAACAGACACAAAACCCTAAAATCGGTAAAAACCACGATTTACGCCTACAAATTAACCAAACAACAGTAAATTCAGAATTAATGTGTTGACAAGGGAGGGTCAAAAAAGTACTATAGACCGCGTTGAGTGTTCCTCCTTAGTTCAGTCGGTAGAACGGCGGACTGTTAATCCGTATGTCGCTGGTTCGATCCCGGCAGGAGGAGCCACTTCACCACAGCGTTCCTCCTTAGTTCAGTCGGTAGAACGGCGGACTGTTAATCCGTATGTCGCTGGTTCGATCCCGGCAGGAGGAGCCACCACTCCATGATTTTCATTTTTTCTTAATTTTCTGTTCTATTTTCTTATAATTTTCGCGTAAGATCGGTATGTATTCTGTTTTTGAAATCCAATAACACCGTTTTTGCCTATTTTTTCGACTATCTGAATAATTAGATCTGTACAATAAAAGCGCAACACGGTATATTTTTTCATTCTAAAGCCATATAATGAGATCTGTGATATATTTATCAGACCGCAAAGAATATAAAATATCTTAGTTTTAAGTTTTGTGTTTTTGTGTCGGTCTTACACGATAAAAATCAAAATAACGAGCTGAATAATTCTAATCACACTGAGGTTAAAAACTTTAAGGAAAAAGTTATAATGAATTTTCTTAATAAACTGTCACCAATGAAGGTCGCAATACTGGTTGCCCTGGTGTTGTGTATCGTCACAGCCACCGTGGTACAGATATTCGTCAACTCCAATCTCGAGGATCGCATGAATATGATCCGCAGCGGCGTCAACCGTGAAGTTGCAGGCCTGAAGAATCCAACAGTCGAGGCTCTTACTAAAATGATAATGGAATACGACCTCGACTATCTGGCACTCTACCAGGGTCAGGATGAGCAGCCTTACCTGATTGCAGGAAACAACGGAGGTTCACCTTTCAGCACCATTCTGCCGGCATCATTCATGGAACACACAGTTCTTGACGATACTCCATACTACGCAGATCTGAGACTGGCAGAAAGAGAATTTGCCCCTTTCTTCATCGTAATAATCACCATGCTGTTTCTGGCAAGTCTGTGCGGTTCGCTTATCGTTGCATCCGTGCTGAAAAACCGGATTGATCTGAAACTCGGCAAACTAAGAACAGCCATCAGCAACAAGGATTTTGAACAGTGCGAGGATCCTGAAATCGGCAAAATGCTGAAGTCCTCATATACCGACTATGACACCCGCATAGCAGAACTTCAGAAAGATAACGACCGTCTGAAAAGCCTTGTAGATACCGATTCTCTGACCGATGTCAACAACCGCAAGAAATTCGACAAGGATCTTGAAACGATCCTGTCCAACAAAAACGAGGCTTCTGTCACCCTGCTGGCAATGATCAGAGCAACCGCTCTCGATCACATCAACACCACCAGGGGATTCAACCGCGGTGACCAGTATCTTCGTGATGTATGCAAAATTATTTTCGACACAGTTTCTAAATTCATTCCGAATGTGAACAAACCGACCCATGACGGTAAACTCGGTCCGAGTATCTACCGCACCAAGGGTTCCGATTTTGCAATTCTCCTTCCGAATTCCAACATGAGCGTTGCACAGATGCTGGTAAAGGAACTCAAATATGCCTTCGACATCTACAAGAACGAACATGAAAAGGAAATCGAGGATGTGGCCTACACCGGCGTTGTATTTGTAAGACCTAGCCAGTCCAAGGAACTGGTGCTCTCACTGGTTGACAGTGCACTGTCCGAGGCTCAGACCAACAGTATCAACTCCGGTTACATCAAGGAAGACTACGACATCGGCGACAACAAGCGTGAAATCATCGAAGGAGAAAAGCGCTGGAAGGAGATTATCACCAGCATTATCAACGAGAACGCCATTGTTCTGCTGCAGCAGCCGATCCAGAGTCTCAACTTCTCTGTACGAACCTACAATGAAATCTTCTCAAGATTCGTCAACAAGAACGGGGAGTACTATCCTACCGAAACCGTTTTCGCCATGGCTCAGCGTCATGAAATGCTGGCCAGTCTTGAAATGAAGATTATCGAAACCATCATTGACAAATACAGCAAAAACAACCTGACCAGCCAGCGCTGGGGTATCAATCTTTCCATCAATGCGCTGATCAGCGTGCAGTTCGTACTGTGGCTGGAAAGACTGCTGATCAAATATTCCAATATCACCGAAAACCTGGTGTTTGAAATTTCTGAAAACATTCTGGACTGCAACATCCGCGACTCAATCAGACTGTTCGACATGTTCAGACGTGTAAATGTTAAGAGCTGTATCAGCAAGTTCGGAAACGGTCTCGGTTCATTCAGACTGTACCGTGAGCTCAAACCGGATATCATCAAGCTTGATCCATCCCTGGTGGAAACACTTGAACGAGATCACTCCTCACAGCTGTTTGTACGAATGATTGTTGAAGTATCACACCGCCTGGGCTGTATCGTTATTGCCGAAGGTGTTGAAGACTACTCCGAGAAACAGATGCTCGAATCCATGTACGTGGACGGTGTACAGGGTTATCTGATTGCAAAACCTGGTCCTCTGAACGAAGGTACCGGCACCGATCCTGTAAGTGATACCAACAACCAGGGAGTAGGCAACGACAATTCAAATTCCATACTCGGCGGCTAGTCTGCCTCAGATTGCAGATCGACCTGAATAAAGGCTTATCCCGGATAACCGGAACAGTTATCCGGGCTTTTTATTTACCATATCAGGAACAATTTATGAACGTTCAAATTAAAGCTCCGGACCGGGCGCCGGGTATATTTCTTTCTCTTCTTCCGGTTATCCTGCTGCTGGCGATGTTCTCAGTAAGTATCTACACATTCGGAAGCGACTGTTCAGGCGGTCCCAATCAGATCATCCTGCTGGCCGGCACCGCACTGGTAATATTCATAGGAATGATCTGCGGGCGCAGCTACCGGGATCTGGAAAAGGCAATGGCACAGGGGATCAGCAGTTTCATTCCGGCAATCATAATTCTGCTGCTGATCGGCAGTCTGATCGGGATCTGGTTTCTCTGCGGCACCGTTCCGACCCTGGTCTACTACGGTACCAGAATAATCAGTCCGCTGTTTTTCTACCCGTCGGTTGCCGTAATATGCGCAGTCACCTCAAGCTGTATCGGCAGTTCATGGAACACCGGTGCCACTGTGGGCGTGGCATGTATGGGGATCTGCGTGACTCTGGGAATGGATCCTGCCGTGACTGCAGGTGCAGTCATTTCCGGCTCCTATTTCGGAGACAAGATGTCACCGCTGTCTGAAACCACCAATCTGGCATCATCATCAGCGGAGGTTTCGCTGTTCAAGCATATTCACAATATGCTTTACACCACTATTCCGAGTATTATCATCGCGGTTCTGATCTATGCAGTGATCGGTTTTGTGTCCTACAGTGATAACGGCGGAACCGTCAACACTGAATTTGCCGGAAAGATCGGGGAGCTGTTCAACACCAATCCCCTGACGATCCTTCCTCTCGTGATCCTTTTTTACTGTACCAGGAAAAAATATCCGACACTTATAACACTGTTCGCAGGAATTCTGTCAGGAATTGTTATAGCGCTGATTTTCCAGGGTCCGACGGTGGCAGCTGTTTTTTCCGGAGACGAATCGGTTCTTAACACTCTCAAGTCACTGTGGAAGGTAAGCTACGGCGGTCTGGAGCTTCATACAGAGAATGAAACCATCAACAGTCTGTTCTCCGGCGGCGGCATGAACGGTATGCTGAATGTAATATTCATCATCATTGCAGCGATGAGTTTCGGCTCGGTAATGGAATGCACCGGATGTCTCAACACTCTGATCAACCTTTTTATCAGAAAAACACTTTCAAGTGCCAGACTGGTGATCTCTACTCTGTTTACCTGCCTCGGCGTGGTACTGATTTCAGGTGAACAGACCATGGGAATAATTCTGCCGGGCAGAATGTTCGCCCCGGTATACATCAGGCATAAACTTGACGCCTCGGTACTGACCCGCACTCTCGAGGACGGAGCCACCATAACCTCGGTACTGATCCCGTGGACCACCTGCGGTGTATTCTTTACCTCGGTGCTGGGGATCAGCACCCTTGATTATCTGCCCTACTGCTTCTTCAATCAGATCAATCCGGTTGTGGCTGTAATCTACGCTTTATGCGGGATTAAAATTATCAAGCTGGATCCTGAGGAGGCATCCTGACCGGATCGGTTGAGAGTCTCTGTACACCCCGGAGTTCTGTAGATCCGGGGATTACGCGGGCATCACGATATTAATCACGATATTATTAATGCCAAAAGGAACCATTACAATGTAATGGTTCCTTTTATATTCTTTAAATGATCAGATTTCAATAAATCAGCAGCAGATGGTGCTGAATTCAGAGAAATAATTCGGGAAGGTCTTGCTCACACAACCCGGGTTGTTGATGGTAACACTGTGCCCCAGCGCAACCAGTGAGAAGCACATGGCCATGCGGTGATCATTGTAGGTATCAATTTCCGCATCGAGGAATTTCTCCGGAGGTTCGATTTCCAGATAATCCCTGCCTTCTGTCACAACCGCACCGACCTTGCGCAGTTCGGTGGCCATGGCGCTCAGACGGTCTGTTTCCTTGACACGCCAGTTATAGATATTTCTGATGACAGTTTTGCCTTTGGCAAACAGGGCAAGCACCGCAATGGTCATGGCGGCATCAGGAATACGGTTCAGATCTACATCGATCCCGAACAGTTCACCATGTTCACAGATTATATGATCATCAAAAAATTCAACTTTTGCCCCCATCATTTCAAGATATTCGGCAAATTTCACATCCCCCTGGATGGAACCGCGGCCGATCCCCGTTACCTTTACTCTACCCTTGATTGCTGCAGCTGCAAGGAAATAGGAGGCGGCGGAGGCATCGCCCTCAACCAGATACGGCTGTTTAGGTGCGACATACTGCTGATTACCTGCAATAATGAAAGACTTGTAATCATTGTTTACCACCTCGACCCCGAAGTCTTTCATCATCTTGATGGTTATATCAATATAAGGCTTTGAAACCAGTTCCCCTCTGATTTTGAGATTAACCGTACCGTTCATCAGCGGAGCCGCCATCAGAAAAGCGGTTATATACTGACTGGAGATAGAGCCGTCGATTTCCACCTCACCGCCGTGAAGCGGTCTGCCGGTAATTTTCAGCGGAGGATAACCTTCTGTCTTAAGATAGGTTATGTCGGCCCCGGCCTGGCGCAGTGCGTCAACCAGATGTCTGATCGGACGCTCATACATCCGGTGCTCACCGGTAAGGATGAACTCACCGTCTGAAAGAGCAAGAACAGCGGTAATCGGTCTCATGGCGGTTCCGGCATTGCCCAGGAAAAGCTCCAGGGAATTTACCGGAGAAGTACCGGTGTTGAATTTTCCACCCTGTCCGGTAATGATACAGGCGGTGCGATCTTCACTGAGGGTATATCTGACTCCCAGCTCCTGCAGAGCTTCAAGCATACGTCTGACATCATCACTGTCAAGCAGATTGGTCAGCCGGGTTGTGCCGCGGGCAAGAGCGGCCAGCAGCAGGGCACGGTTTGACAGGCTCTTGGATCCAGGCAGATTGACAGAACCCCTGATATCACTGACTTTTTCTAATTTAATATGTTCCATAAACTTCAAACTGAAAAGCCCCTGAACCGTATACTCCATTCAGAGGCATGAATGATTTTCAAAAAAAGATCTATTTATTTGCAGCAGCAAATTTATCCATGAATGCAACCAGAGCTTTCACACCCTCCATCGGCATTGCGTTGTAGATGGAGGCTCTCATACCGCCCAGATCTCTGTGACCCTTGAGGGTGGTAAGTCCGCAGGCCTTGGCTTCAGCAAGGAATTTATCGTTGAGTTCCTCGTTTTTCAGGAAGAACGGCACATTCATGCGGGAACGGCAGGAAGGATCGATATTGTTGCTGTAGAAATCGGTGCTGTCAAGATAATCATACAGATATGCAGCCTTGGCAATATTCTCCTGCTCCATTACTGCAAGACCGCCCTTCTGCTTGAGCCACTTGAATACCAGACCGGCCATATACCAGCAGAATGTCGGAGGAGTATTGTACATTGATTCCTTGTCGGCATTAATCTTGTAGTCCATGATGGTAGGACAGTATTCAGCAGCCTTTCCAATCAGATCATCACGAACAATCACAATGGTGAGACCTGCAGGTGCCACATTCTTCTGAGCGCCGGCAAATACCAGACCGAACTGGGTTACATCCATAGGTTTTGACAGAAATTCAGAGGAGGCATCATTGATCAGAATACCGCTTTTGAGCTTCGGAGTTTCAAAACGTTCGATACCGTGGATGGTTTCATTTGAGCAGTAGTAAACATAGTCTGCATCCTCTCTGAATTCAGGAAGAGGAGCCAGCTTCACCACACCGTCAACTGTCTCGGTACCTTCAATGGTACGGATGTCGCCGAATTTTTTAGCTTCCTTGGTGGCATATTTGGACCATGCACCGGTAACAATATAGTCGGCCTTTTTACTGCCGTTCAGCAGATTCAGCGGAACTGCGGCAAACTGTCCGCGGCCTCCGCCCTGAAGGAACAGCACCTTGTAGTTTGAAGGAATGTTCAGCAGATCACGCAGATCCTGTTCGGCCTGCCGTGCCACCGCCTGATATTCCTTTGAACGGTGGGACATTTCAATTACAGAGGCACCCTGACCGTTGAAATCCAGAAATTCATCCTGTGCATGTTTCAGCACCTCAAGAGGCATCATTGAAGGGCCTGCACTGAAATTATATACTCTACTCATGTTATTTATACACTCACTTAAATAAACACTCCGGATCCCGGATCCGGAGACTGATATTATTTTTCGGGGATTTTTCCGCCGGTACGGCGCAAACCTCTGAACACTCTGTCTTTAGTTTAGTTTGAAAAAACCCCTCCGTCAAGTTAGGCCGCCGCAGCCTACTGATCGCTGTTCTGCGGCTCCTGCTCCGATGCATCATCAGTAACGGTTCCGGCTTCAGTTTCAGCCGCATCCTCACTGCTGATCACCTCATCCTTGTCGTCAAGCGCCTCTCTGGCAATACGCTCAAGGGTAATCAGTTTTGCATCGTTGGCAAGACGGATGATTCTCACACCCTTGGACAGACGTCCGGTCTCTCTGATCTGATCAACAAAAGTTCTGATGATATTACCCTGATCAGTGATCAGCATTACCTCATCTTCGAGGGTAACCTGAAGTGCACCTACCAGTCTGTTGCCGTTGCGATCATCAAGTTTCATCGAACGAACACCCTGGGAGTTTCTGCCGTTTCTTCTCGGGAATCTGGCGATCTGGATGATGGAGCCGTAACCGCTTTCAGTAGCAAACAGAAGTCTGCCGCCCAGTTCGATCTTAGGCACAATCAGAGATACCACGTAGTCATCACCGAGCAGGTTGAAACATCTTACGCCGCCTGCCAGTCTTCCCATAGGACGAAGCAGTTCGGTGGTATTCTGATCGTCATCATCAGGATCTGCATCACTGCTGTCTGCAGCAGCCTCTTCAACCTCGGCATCTTCGATGATGTTTTCATCTTCGCCCTCCAGGGCAACCTTCTCCAGCACGAACGGACTAGGTTTAGGATTCTTCTTCTGATTGAAGCGGTTGAGTCTTCCGTCTGCTGTTACAAGGATAATATCGTCATCACCGTCGGTAAGATCTGCACCGATCAGAATATCGTTCTCAGTCTTGAAGGTGATAGCCTTCTTGCCTGACTTCATTACATTGGAGAATTCGGAAATACGAACCTTCTTCACGAAACCGCGTCTGGTTGCCAGTACCACGTACTTGCCGTCACTGAAATCCTTGATCGGCAGTATGGCGGTGATAAATTCACCCTCCTGGATCGGAATCACATTCACAATCGGACGGCCGCGAGAGTAGAATGAACCTTCAGGAAGCTGGAATACCTTGATGCAGTACACTTTACCGAGATTGGTAAAGCACATGATGTAATCCTTGAGGTTGGCCACAATCAGCTTGTAGACCGCATCATCATCCTTGAGATTTGCACCCTTGCGTCCGGTACCGCCGCGTCTCTGGGCATTGTAGTCCTCCAGCGGCTGGTATTTAACGTAACCGCTCTTGGAAAGGGTAACCACCACCTCGCACGGGGTAATCAGATCTTCAATCTCGATTGATACGGCTGCATCAACAATTTCAGTTCTGCGGGCGTCACCGAAGGCTTCACGGATTTCAATCAGTTCACCCTTGATTTCCTTCATCAGCTCTTCGATGGAATGCAGTACTCTGAGACATTTCTCCACGATGGCGGCCTGTTCGCGGTAGTCTGCGAACAGTTCATCCTTGGCCAGACGAACCAGCTGTGACAGTCTCATTGCAAGAATATTGTCGGCCTGCTCCGGTGTAAGTCTGTAGACACCGTTGTGGTAGCCCAGTTCCGGGGCCACATACATCGGACGGCAGTCTGCACCGCAGCGCTCCAGCAGAGTCTGGAAGGTCTCGCCTTCAGCGTTCTGCTCAACATGGATCGGCCATTCTCTCTCCAGCAGACGTTTCTTTGCCTCGTCCCTGGTCTGACTGGTGCGGATCAGTCGTACCACCTCGTCAAGATTATCCTGGGCGGCCAGCTGACCTTCAACCAGATGGGCATGATCACGGGCCTTTCTCAGCTCAAAGGCGTTGCGGCGGGTAACCACCTCTTTGCGGTGTTCAATGAAGCAGTCAAGGCATTCGCGCAGAGTCAGAGTCTTAGGACGGCCCTTGACAATGGCAACCATATTAACCGGGAAGCTTGACTGCATCATGGTCATCTTGAACAGGTGGTTTACCACCACTTCGGCATATTCGTTCTGCTTCAGTTCAATTTCAATACGTATACCCGTGCTCACGTCCTTTCCGCTGCGGTCGCATACTTCGCTGATCCCGCTGATCTTCTTTTCGTTGACGAGATTTACAATCTGTCTTACCAGATCCATCTTGACCACGCCGTACGGAATTTCATCGATGACAATGGTCTGACGGCCGTCATCCGATGTTTCAATATGGTATCTTGATCTGAGTATCACACGGCCCTTGCCGGTATTGTAGGCGCTGATTATACCGTCGCGGCCGAAAATCTGGCCTCCGGTAGGAAAATCAGGACCCGGAATATACTTCATGAGCTGATTGTTGGTAATCTGCGGATCGTCAATCACCGCCAGCACACCGTTGATCACCTCGGTAAGATTGTGGGTAGGAATATTGGTTGCAAGACCTACTGCAATACCGGAGGAACCGTTTACCAGCAGGTTCGGGATCCTGGTAGGCAGCACATAGTCCGGGATCATCAGGGTGTTATCGTAGTTGGCCTTCAGATCCACGGTTTCCTTGTTCAGATCATCGAGGATCCTCTCAGAAATTTTCTGAAGTCTCACTTCGGTATAACGCATTGCAGCAGCGGGATCGTTATCGATACTACCGAAATTTCCCTGACCGTCGATCAGCGGATAGCGCAGAGAGAAATCCTGAGCCATGCGGACCATGGTTTCGTATACGGCGGAATCACCGTGAGGATGATATTTACCGATAACCTCTCCCACCACACGGGCGGATTTTACGGTGGCATGCTCGTGGAAAATTCTTAAATCATACATTGCGTAGAGAATACGGCGGTGTACCGGTTTCAGACCGTCCCGCGCATCAGGCAGAGCACGATCCACGATTACGTCCATGGCGTAATCAAGATATGACTGCTTTAATTCATCTACAATCTCAACACTTCTAATATTCATTAATATACCTAAAAAAACTTCAAAATTAATGTGTAAATTATACCATTTTCGAGCGCATTTTGCTTTGATTTTTAGCGGTCCGCCGGCAATTTTATCCGGCACGGACAATCAACTGCCGACGGCGCAGTGAATGCGGATCACAGACCGGTGAGCCGGGCGCCGGAATAACTTGCCAACCGGTTAAGCCGCGGCTTATCATGGAACCATGCGCGGCACGACCGCGAAACAGATCATTCACTTAAATAAGGAGCAGGCGCCATGGACGCTATAAATTGCATAAAGGGAAGGCGCAGTATACGCGCGTACAATGAAAAGGACATTCCGGTGTCAGTATTGAAGGAAATAGTGGAAATCGCCTCCTTCGCCCCTTCCTGGAAAAATTCACAGACCGCCTCATACATTGCGGTAAAAAACCCGGAGCTGAAGCAGCAGATCGCCGATCAGGCCATGATGGGCTTCGGACCGAACCAGACCCGCGTTACGGAATGCAACACCCTGGTCGCAGTAGTCACCCGCAGGGGGGTGAGCGGCTACAATCCGGACGGAAACCCTACCACCAGTCTGGGAACCCACTGGCAGTCCTTCGATGCCGGAATTGCAACCCAGACCTTCTGTCTTGCCGCATACAGTAAAAACGTCGGTTCTCTGATTATGGGGATCTATGACGAAAGTAGAGTTGCACAGCTGCTGAATGTGGATCTTTCAATCTACACCGTATCAGCACTGGTTGCACTGGGATATACCGATGCAGATCCGCAGGCTCCAAAACGCAAAAGCTGTGATGAACTGCTGTCAGTGATGCAGTAGCACCGTCACAAACACTTAATCACCAGTGTTAAAAAATAACCCGGAACATACGTCCGGGTTATTTTTTTAATTTAATGAACTGTTACTTCTGCTTATCAGCAGTCACTGAGGAAATACTCACCCAGAGTGCACTGACCGTTATCAATGGTCAGTTTGGTTGAATACTCATCCTTGGAGTCGGTGGAACCGTGTACAAGCCAGCCGTTCTCAGTAATGAACAGATTCTTAATCCTCAGATGATTCGGGAAATCATTAAGGAACTGTTCGGTAATCTTGAACTTCAGACCGAGCGCGGTGCGTTCCTTGCTTGAAAGCTTGCTGTTTCCGGAGAATGCAATTTTACTGCCCTTTTCAATCTCAAACTTGCCCATGCTCTGGGTGGACACCAGCAGTATGTGGTCGATATCAATGGATGAGCCGTTATTCATGAAATATTTGAAAAGATCATAATTGAACTTGTGGCCGTCCTCATGCAGGAAGTCGTAAAGATTGAAAAAGATTTCGCCGAGAGCTGAATAACAGGTCTGATCTACATTGTTCAGCTTGAGAAGCACACCTACACGGTTGACATCAAGTTCTGAATCATAATTCTCGTTATCATAGGATAGAGTTTTGGCACTTGCTGACAGCACGGAATTGATGAGTCTACCGCTGGTTACGGAATTCTCATTGGTTACTTTAAGATTGATTCCGTCAATTACCAGTTTATCACTGTAAAGACGGTTGTTCACATAGAATTTTCCGATGTTGAGACGGTCGGTCTGGATGAAGAAACGGTTGTCCTGCAGAGAAACAGTGAGAGTTCCGGAGATATTCTCGAGGCTCTTGCGTACATTGGTGTTGCTGTCAAAGTATTTCACACCCTGCAGGTTGAGATCCACAGTGGTCTTTCTGGAGGCAAAATCACCGCTGAATGCCACAGTGCCCGGGTTGATCTGAACGGAAATCTTCTTGCCGGTTGTGAAGGACGGTACACCGATAACCGCGTTGTATGAATTGGAAATATAGCTTATATCCAGTTCACCTCCCGCCGCAAAAGACTGGAAATCACAGCCATCGCATTTGATCATGGAGCCGGTCGGATGATGGATAAAAATTTCTGATTTTTCGATAAAAGGAACTGAAAAATTGGACTGGATGATCACATTGAATCCAAGAGTGCCGTCAGCTGTCCGGACAATGAAATTTCTCCCGGTGGAAAACAGACCTTCGGAATCAAACTCATGCTCCTCAAACACAAGCCCCGGATTTGAAGCAACCATACGGCTCTTCAGATTATCCACGATCCTGTTATGAAGATAAACTGTTGCGTAAACCGAAATAAGATAGACAGAAATCAGTAATACGGCAAAAGCCGCAATAACAATCAATTTAACTTTATTAAACTTTCCGCTTTTTTTCTTATTATCCATTTTTCACCCTTTATTATAATTTTCTGCAATTTGCAAATATCATCCATTACAGTTGCAATATGCCAATGTTGCCTATTCTATCATAGTCTGTACAAAAAAATTGAGAATTAAAGCAATTCTCAAAAAGAATTTAATTTTTTCAAACAGTTCTTTAACGGATAAAACAGACTGTATACATCGTCGGGAACTGCTGAGACTATGAGGATAGAATTCGTCAGGGTACCAGGCAGTACATGGCAGACATTCCGCCGGATAACAGTCCCGGGGCGAATGGGGCAGCGTGCAGAGTCTACAGTCCGCACTGCACTCCGAGGTATTCAAGAACCGGACCTGCAGTCATAAAAGAGCCGAATACCAGGATCAGATCATGCTCGGAGGTATCCTCCTGCGCTTTGCGGAAAGCATCAATAACCGAATCAAAGCATTCAGCGTTCTGACGCTTCTGCGGATCCTGAATTGCATTTTTCAAATCAGAAGCCAGAGTTCCGCGCTCCCCGGGGATCGAACCGATATAGAAGCGGCTGATTTTAGGGGCAATCGTATTAAGTGCCGCCGCAAAATCCTTATCACGCAGCATCCCCACCACCGCGATACATCTTCGATCTGAGGCAATCAGATCAAGCCTGCGGGAAATAAAACCGAAGGCATGGGAATTATGACCGACATCCACATATACGTCAGGACTGCTCATAACCTTCTGCATTCTTCCGGGCATGGCGAAGGAGCCGATCTGCTCACGAAGCAGCTGCTCATCGGCATTCACCTTCAGAACCTCGAGGGCGGCCAGCACATTCACAGCGTTTTCCACCGGAATGGACGGTACCTGCAGATCTGCTAACGTCCGGTGCAGCCCGCAGTAGGTAAATGTATGCTGCTCCCGGTTCAGAGTGAAACTGTAGTTCCGGCCTAGACAGAACAGTTCACCCGACACCTGACGGGTCCACTGCGCCACACTGTCCGGAAGATCCGTCTCACCGTAGACAAGTTTGGCACCGGATTTGAGAATACCGGCCTTCTGATAGCCGATCTCCTCGCGGGTTGCGCCTAGAAAAGCGGTATGATCCAGAGCCACGTTGGTAATAACGGCTAATTCAGCATCAAGAAGATTGGTCGAATCATAACGTCCGCCCATTCCCACCTCAAGGATTACAAAATCCGCCGGATTTTTGATAAACGCATAGAAAGCGGCCAGCGTGGTTATTTCAAAAAAAGTAAGGGAAATACCGGTGTCACGGCGGGCCTGCTCAATCTTTCCGAAAGCCTCCAGCAGCAGTTCATCACTGATATTTCTGCCGTGAACGGTGATGCGTTCATTAAATCTGATCAGGTGGGGACTGTTGTAGAGATTGACGGTATAGCCGGCACGCTGCAGGATCCGGGACAGAAGTCCGGTCACGGATCCCTTGCCGTTGGTACCGGTAACCGTGACAATTCTCCCGGGAACAGTCAGCAGCGAAAGATGTTCAGCCACCGTACGCATGCGATCCAGAGTAAGTTCAATCTTTGCAGGATGGATCCCTTCAAAATAGGACAGCCACTGCTCCACACTGAAATCAGCATTAATTTTTTCACTCATACTTCAAAAATCCGGTAACAAAAAAAATAAACCCCATGTCAATGACACAGGGCATAGCACTAAACAGTTGAAAGCCGGAACAGTCCTACTGTTCAACCGGTTCGATATTCATAAATTTTCCGATAATACGGGCCAGGGAATCTCTCATCTCACGGCGGTCGATTATCTTGTCGAGCACACCCTTCTCCAGAAGGAATTCTGATCTCTGGAAACCTTCAGGAAGTTTCTCATGCACGGTCTGCTCAATTACACGCGGACCGGCAAAACCGATCAGAGCTTTAGGTTCAGCCACGTTGACATCACCGAGCATGGCAAGACTTGCTGAAACACCGCCCATGGTAGGGTTGGTAAGAACAGAAACGTAAGGCAGACCCTGTTTGGAAAGTCTGTCCAGGGCAGCACTGGTCTTGGCCATCTGCATCAGAGAAAACAGAGACTCCTGCATACGGGCACCGCCTGAAGTTGAAAAGCACACCAGAGCTCTTCTTTCAGCAATCGCCTCGTTGACGGCCTTTACAAAACGAGCACCTACCACAGAGCCCATGGAGCCGCCCATGAAGTTGAATTCAAATGCACAGCATACAACAGGAATACCCTTGAGTGTGCCTTTAATCACTATCAGAGCATCCTTTTCATTGGTCTTGCGCTGGGCATCCGCAATACGATCCTTGTAGCGCTTGGAATCCTTGAATTTTAAAATATCCTGCGGTTCCAGATCCTGACCGAGTTCCTGCTGATTGGTAATGTCCAGGAATCTCATCAGTCGCTGACGGGCAGAGATCCTCATATGGGCACCGCATTTTGGACAGACAAACAGGTTTTTCTCAAGTTCAACCCTGTAGAGCACCTGCTGACAGTCATCACACTTGGTCCAGACACCTTCAGGAATATTGGCAGTTTTGGCTTTAGAATCGATATTAGCCTTGGCCTCGCTGTTGCCGCTTAAAAAATCTAACCAACTCAAAATATTGTTCCTCTGTTAAAAATCCCCGTGATTATAGCATAAGGGATCACTGATATGTAGCTTAATTGCAAATTTTGTGGGATGATCCGGTAAATTCACATAATCCCGGGAGGATCAGAACCACAGAGGACCGGTAGGTTCAGACGGAATGCCGTACGAAGGATCATAGGCGACACCTACCAGATAAAGTCCGTTCGGCTGGGCATTCTCACCGCCGAGCGTTCTGTCCCTGGCGTCCAGCAGTTCTTTGATCCACTCCTTCGGCCTGCGGTGATAGCCGACCTCCAGCAGATCTCCGACTATATTGCGTACCATGTGATGAAGAAAGGCGTTGGCGCTGATCTCTACAACAATGTAGTCACGATCACGGGTCACCGTAAGTTTATGGACATTTCTGAAAGGGGTTTTCGACTGGCATTCAGATGCCCTGAAAGAGCTGAAATCATTCTCGCCCAGCAGATACTGGCCGGCCTCATGCATAAGTCTCTCATCCAGCCTTTTACCAGGATAGAAACTGATCCCCCTGCCCATGATGGCGGGACGGCTGTGTGAATTCAGAATGATATAGCGGTAGGTTCGTTCAAAGGCTGAAAATCTGGCATGAAATTCATCCGGTACCTCCTTCGCCCATTTAACCGAAATATCAGGAGGAAGAAAAACATTGCAGCCGGTAAGCCATGAACTGACCTTGCGGGGTTTGGCCCCGTTATAGTCAAAATGTATTACCTGCTGTGTTGCGCTCACCCCGGCGTCTGTTCTGCCGGCACAGTATATTTCAGTACTGCAATCCGCAATTTTTCCTATTGCAGTCTCAAGACACTCCTGAATGCTCGCCAGTCTGTACTGACGCTGAAATCCCTGATAGTTACTGCCGTCGTATTCGATTCCTAATGCAATTCTCATTTTATAATTTATAGTTTTTCCAACATTTTACTTGCTTTGGTGAAAGCTTTGGTAGTCGAGGTCTTCATAATTTCCTGAAGAATATCCCTCGCCCCCTGCTTGTCATCTATTCCGATAAACGCCTGCGCAAGTTTAATCAGATTTTCCTCATCCTCGGTCATTTCCTCCTCTTCACGATCAGGTTCGTAACGGTTCATTTCCTCCTGGGCCTGATCGATCAGATTATTAATCTGATCATCTAGAGCCTTCTGGCCGTTAGGATCTTTGACCAGACCGAGAATATCATCAATCTCATCGTTTTTAACTCTGGCTGATGCTCCGGAGCCTGCAGTCTTTGCGCTCGCAGGTCCGGCCGGCCGGCGTACTGCAGAAGCAGCAGGTTTCACTCCCGGTGAGGCCTGTGCCGACTGTTTATTATCCGCCTTTTTCCTTGCTGCAGGTTCTGACCGGATTGAACTTAGAAGATCATCCAGTTCATCCTTGCTCAGTTTTTCAGTGGCAGCTGCTTTTTTCTGCGGTGCCTTCGATGCCTGAACAGAATTGATCAGATCATCAAGTTCATCATTATTCAGCTTGTCATCAGGACGGGCCTCCTTCTTCGGGGCCGGTTCCGCCTGGATTGAATTGATCAGATCATCCAGTTCATCGTTATTCAGCTTGTCATCAGGACGGGCCTCCTTTTTCGAAGCCGGTTCCGCCTGGATTGAATTGATCAGATCATCCAGTTCATCGTTATTCAGCTTGTCATCAGGACGGGCCTCCTTCTTCGGGGCCGGTTCCGCCTGGATTGAACTGATCAGATCATCCAGTTCATCGTTATTCAGCTTGTCATCAGGACGGGCCTCCTTTTTCGGGGCTGACTGGACCTGGCTGATTAAATCGTCAAGATCGTCATTGCTTACCTTGTCATCCGCCTTAGGTGCCGATTGTACCTGAGTGATTAAATCATCAAGATCGTCGTTGCTTACCTTGTCATCCGCCTTCGGTGCCGACTGTACCTGAGTGATTAAATCATCAAGATCGTCATTGCTTACCTTGTCATCAGCTTTAGGTGCCGACTGTACCTGGCTGATTAAATCATCAAGATCGTCGTTGCTTACCTTGTCATCCGCCTTCGGTGCCGACTGTACCTGACTGATTAAATCATCAAGATCGTCATTGCTTACCTTGTCATCAGCTTTAGGTGCCGACTGCACCTGACTGATTAAATCATCAAGATCGTCGTTGCTTACCTTGTCATCGGCTTTAGGGGCCGACTGTACCTGACTGATTAAATCATCGAGATCATCGTTGCTTACCTTGTCGTCGGCTTTAGGGGCTGACTGCACCTGACTGATTAAATCATCAAGATCGTCGTTGCTTACCTTGTCATCCGCCTTCGGTGCTGACTGTACCTGGTTGATTAAATCGTCAAGATCATCGTTGCCCGGCGTATCACCGGCATCAGAAACTGCAACAGAATCAGCTGCTGCAGGACTGTCTGTTCCGCCTGAGGCTGCATCAGCAGGCTGGTTGTCATCCTGCTCACCGATCGAATTAAGAATATCGTCAACAGTTTTTAATTCCTTACCGCCTTCAGCCTCTGCATCCTTGCTCTGAAGTTTCTGGATAAATTCATCAAGTTTTTCAGGGGTATCAAGGTTTTCAGCAAGATCAAAACTGTTTTCATCCCATACGTCGAAATCAAAATCGAATGCATCAGGCTTTTTCTCCTGGCGTGCTATAGGTTTTTCGTCGCCAAGTTCGTTTAAATCCAGCTCAAGCTTCATACCGGAACCTGAACTGTTTTCCTGCACAGGTTCACTGTCCTCATTGAGATCCGAAGGAACAAGTTCGCTGCTCTGTTCCAGACTGCCGTCCTCGAGAATGAACTCCTTCTTCTCCTGATTAACCTGATCAGTCTCTCCGGTATTAAGATTAATCTCACTGCTTGCATCAGATGTTTCAGGTGATGTTTGCTCCAGATCTCCGAGCCCGTCGCCATTCATGGCGGTATTGATCGTCATTAAACCGTCAATTCCGTCACTGATATCCTCGCCTTCATCATCCTCATCTCCGACATCATCGTCCGGCTGCATCTTTCTGGTTTTACTCATGATATAGTAGGCGGCAACGGACATGATACAGAGAATTATTGTAACCACAACCACCCAGATCTTGAGATTTGAATCCTCCTGAACCACAACCTGCTGGGCCGGGGACGGCATCTGTTCCGGCAGCCGGGCCAGTTTTTTCTCTATTTCGGCAGAAAGATTATCGATTCGCTGATTCAGAGCCTTGATATCCTCCTGCAGCTGCTGATTCATGGTTACCTGGTTCTTATTAAGCTGAATGATTTCCCGTCTGAGCTGTTCAATCGGCTCACCGAATTTCTTATCCAGCTGGGCATTGAGCTCACGATTGTATTTGTCGAAGGATTCCTGATCCAGCATTGAGAGGGAGGAACCGTCAATATTTTCACCGTTTTTACCAATCAGGACATTCTGTTTAGCTCTGCCGTTCTCATCCACCAGTTTGATATCAAGCTTCTCAAGCTTGGCATTTTTGAGATCCACATCAGTTGTAGCAGTCTTCGCTGCGTTGCGCTCCTCCTCCTTTACTTTAGCTACGGCAATACTCGGGGTTTCGCCGGCAGGAGCAGCAGTCTCACCGCTACCGGAATCTTTTACAGACTGATCCTTCTTGAATTTGCAGATCCCGTATCTGCAGTTTTCAAGAGCATACTGATAGCGGGCGCTGTCGACTCCGGCAAAATACAGAAGATTTCTGCCGTGTTCCTCATATTCGGCCTCCGCCTGCTCCCGGGTAGGAAGTACTATTCTGCAGCCAGGGACTATTTCATTGATATTGCCTTTTACAAAGCAGGCCAGATTCTTGCGGTATACGGCTGACATCTGTTTGTAAAGCGGAAGCCCGCCGCGGGTGTTCTCAGCGATCCTCCATAAACCTTCGTTGCCGTTTCTGTTGTAAACTCTGCCTTCTGTCGAAAAATCAACAGTATCAGGGAAACTGCGGTCAAAATAGTCGTTGCTGAAAAGTTCTAAGGTTGTCGTTTTTTTAACACTGCCGGCTGACGTTGTGTTGTTTTTTCCCCGTGATGAGACCTCGGTCCATGGTACCGGTTTATGTCTGCCGCTGTTTTTTGCCGGTGCCGCGGTGTTCGGCTGCGGTTTCAAAGCATCTCTGCCTGAGCGGGATTTGCAGTTGTCGCCTCCGCAAAGAGGGGTGGTATAAACTTTTGATGAATCCAGTGTCTGTGCCCTGCTCTCAACGCGATCACTCACTGTTGCGGCCGGTGCCGGCAGCACGGATACTGCTGTAAGCAGTAATAACAAACATCCAACAACATGCAATTTCATAGTTACAACCTTAAACCTTAGTTTTAACAAATCAACGACCGATAGCAATTCATGCATTTTATGTTCCAACCGGTTATTGCAAGTTAAAAATCAGCAAAATCAGGATAATTATAACAGAGGGCGGGCCCGTGAACAATTTACGTCAGTCAATCTGCCGGACCTTCCGAAAGAGGAGGAGCGACGCAGGGCAAAAGAGCACTGCAGCAGGATCTGAAGAATTCAGCATATGCAGCCATACTCTTAAAAAATTGGACACAGCACGCTTTTAAGATCCGCCTTCAGTAGTATAATGCTCAAAAAAAAGTTCTGTTACTGCTCCCTGGAGAATATCCGCCGTTGAATAATGATACTCTGTTTCCCGTAGCCACACTGATCTTTGTGGTTATCTACATCATCTCAAACTTTCTGGACATTCCAATGTTCAAGCGTTCCATCACTGATCACTCACTGAAGGTATCAGGTGTCGAGGACGATTCCAATTTTTTAAAAAAGATGGTGTCATACTTTCTCCACCGCAGGAAATATAAAAAAATAAGAATGACCGCCATTGCCACCGGCTATTTCTATGCACAGAACAGCGGACTGAACAATACTCTGATCTACAAGCAGATCTGGGACAATCTTTACGATCAGGAACTGGATGACAAACAGGTTGCTGAATTCTTTACATACTTTAAAAAAGGAAAAACCTACAAATTTCCGCAGGTGGCGGAGCTGTTTACCGAAAACAGAGGCATCTGGGACAGTGAAAAGGACAGAATTGCAACATTCACCAGGATTGTATCCATTTTCTTCATGGACAATCTGCTGAGTCCGAAGGAGATTGATCTCTACTACCGCTTCGGTAAAACCGTCGAACTTTCAAAACAGGTGCTTGACCGGCTGTTTACCTCTTTCATCAATAAATACAGTTTTGTCAAAGATGAAGATTCAAACTGCTACCGCTCCTATCTGTTCGAGGAGGATTATTTTGCCGATGGCGCATGGGCAAGAACCGACGGAGGCCGGCAGGAACAGCAGGAGCAGGAGCAGGAACAGCAGCAGGGGCAGAAACGCGGCTACTACTGGTACGAGGACGGCTACACCGATTCCCGCAGAAGAGCACAGCAGGAAAACAGTTCGGGCAGTTCAAACTCCGGCAGTCAGGGTTACAGCGGCGGGAAATCAGGCGGAACTTCATACAGCGAGGAGAAACTTGATCAGGCATACCTGCTTCTCCAGATTACCATGGATACCCCTGAGGCTGAAGCAAAACGGGCCTACCACCGTATGATGCACCGCTACCACCCGGATCGTGCCTACGGTAAAAAACTAGGAGAGGCGGAGATCCAAAGATACAAGGAACTGTGCCAGCAGATCCAGAATGCCTGGGAGACTGTCTGCAAGGCGCGAAACTGGTAGAAATTCTGCAATCCGGCAGGTTCAGGAGTGTAATCATGTCATTTGGTTATTATATCTTTCTATTTTTAGTTGTAATCTTCGTGGCCAGTCTGTCCATTCAGATAAAAGATCTGAAGAAGGGGACGCTCAGGAAGTTTCTGCTGTCGTCATTTAAAAAAATTGTCTATAAAACCGGTTCCGACAAAAAATGTGAATTTCTCGGCTACAGTCTCGGATATCTTACCGGGAAAAACAGCAGTCTGAACAACCACTTCATCTATAAATACGTCTGGGATCTGGCCTACCGCCAGGAGTTCAATCCGGTTCAGATCGAATCCTTCTTCAAATTTTTCAACAAAGGCAAACAGATGCAGGAGGAGGATATTGCGGCACTGGTACATAGTCACCGCGGGGTCTGGGACAGCAGAACCGTCAGGATGGGTCTGTTCAATACCCTGGTGGGAATTCTGTTCTTCGACAATGTGCTGACCGTGCGTGAAAAAAATACTTTTTTCAAGTTCGCCAGATGGATGAAAATCAGCAGCACCGATGCGGAAAAGCTGCTGAAGGTGTTTCTGAAAAAATACAATTTCGTGTACCGGGAGGAAACCGAAACCTATATCAGCACCTACAATTTCACGGGGAATGTCGGCTCGGTTGCCAACCAGTATGAAAAATTTTTCACCGAAACGGACGATGCTCCGGCAATGCCGCGGGAAATCAGCAATGCCTACCTGTTTCTGGATATCGATGTCAACGCCGCACCTGCCGACGCCCGCAGGATGTACACAGATCTGGCGGAACGCTATAAACACGGCAGCGACAGTTCCGGAAAACTTGACGAAGAGCAGAGAAAGCTGCACCGGGAGATCTGTGAACACATCGACAGAGCCTGGAACATCATCAGAGAATACAGAAACTGGTAGTTATCCTGATTATTCGTGCAGATCCGGAATATCCTTCAGTTCATCAACCCTCACAATCTCAACCCTGTCAATAACAGGACCTGCGGATGCGGTTACATCAATTCTGTAGGTATCGGCGATTTCGCCGCCCTTCCAGTTGCGCATGTAGGAGAAATAAAAAGAGGTCTGTCCCTCTTTGAGGATCTGCAGCGGATAACTGCCTTTGGAAGGAGCTCCGGCAGCAGTCGGATCAGTGGAGGTTGATTTGTATGACGGCTTCATAATTTTCACAGACGAATCGTCCGTCTTTTTGTAATACCAGTCAAATCCCGTGCTCGGATTGGTTTTAACATTGATAGTTACAAGATCACCGCCGTAACTTATTTTCAGACGTTCATAGCTGAAAGTTTTCTTTTCCGGGGCTCTGGCATCAGAAATACTGATGTCGGTAACATTGAGTCTGTCATCGGCGGTAATATCAAACCTGTAGGTTGAAGCAACTTCACCGCCCTCCCAGTCACGCAGATAGCTGAAAATGAAGGAGGTGTTTCCCGGTTTAAGGATCTTCACCGGGTAGGTTCCGAGAGAAGAAGCTCCGTCAAGTTCACGATCCTTCTCATCCATATAATAGCTTGCAGGGAGGACACTTATGGCAGTAGCGTCATAATCCTTTACCTTGTAGTCAAAACCGGTACTCGGATTGGTCTGAGCAGTAATTTTTATCAGCTGTCCCTCATAAGTGACAGTCAAATCCTGATATCGTACCGTTTCAGCATGAACCTCACTGCTTAAGTTCCCGCCGATCCCGAGAAGTGAAAGAATCATTCCAAGAATTGCTCTGCCCATAACCGATCCCCCTCTTAACACTGTCTGCAATACCCCGCAGGTACCGCCGCGGGCCTACTGATGCCCGTCAACCTTTGATAAATCGACCTTTTCCACCGTATGACTGCTGAAATCCTGCTGAACCAGCTCGGTATCAAATACGTCAACAGACTCAACGGTTGAATTCTGTCCGAACATCATGGAATCGACAATATTTTCATTTTTATTGACGATATCCTCCTGCTTGCGCTGCTGATCTTCGATTTTTGCCCTGGCCTCGGCAATCACCTGTTCGGTATTATCCTCACCGATCTGATTCACAATCAGCAGAGACTGATCATCCTCATCATCCTCAAGTCTGGAATCCTGACCGTCTGCACTTTTGCGGACTTCAGTTTTCACGGATGCTGCAGAATCCACGTCAGACGGTTCTCTCTGTTTTTTAACATTCTGACGGCGCTTTCTCGGTTTTTCTTCAAAATCCTCCAGCAGATCATTAGGACGATCCTCCACAATTTTGTCGAGGACCATGGTTTTGTAGAACCACCAGAATCCGCCGGCACCGCAGATCACCAGAAGAATGGTAATCAGTATATATTCCAGCACGGATGTTTCTGATTTGCTTTCGAGCTGTCTGATTTCAATCGGACGGGTGGCATTCTCCCGCATCAGCTGTTTAAGTTCAGACAGTTCGGCCCGCAGAGCCTGCAGTTCACGCTGGGTTTCAGCAGAACCTCCCCTGCTGCTTTCTGAACTCTGATTCAGTTTCTGTTTGAGACGTTCAAGCTGTTCATCATAGTTCTGCACCACCTCAGACAGAACCTCTCCTTTCTTATTGGTAGCCCTGACCGTCTGATCCCGGCTGGAGAAAGTTAGGGAGGATCCTTTGGCAACCACATTGTCCGATACCGGCGCTTCAGGGTTCTGCCGGCGGGAGCCGCGGCTGTTTTCATCACGGGAATATCCGCCCTCGTTCTGAACCTCCTCCTGCTCCACAGCGGTATTGTCCACCAGATTGATAGTTGCGCTCGGTGCAAGAGTTTCACTGATTTGATCCTTTGACGTGGATGTCTTCTCCGGTTTGTAATACTCAACACCGCCGGATGATGCGGTTTCAAGTTCTATTTTATGTTCGGTTTCCGGTTTCTTTTCATCGGAAGCTGCCGCCGACTCCTTTTTAAGCTGCTGCTGTCGGCATACGCCATAGATGCAGGTGTTGAGAGCATAGGTATATTCCGACAGAGCCACACCGCCCTGCTTGTTAAGCTGGTTGCCGATCTTCTGATCCTCCGCCCTTGCCTGTTCGACAGTCGGCAGATCAAGCAGACATCCGTTCAGAAACTGCAGTTTACCCTTTGGGAAACAGCGCAGATTCTTTCGGAAAATTGCAGCAAGCTGCTGATGAATGGTGACATGTTCATCCTTGGTGGCGGATGCGACAGTCCACAGGTTGTCGGTGGATTTTACGATCCTCTTCTCACCGTGTCTGCTGAAATCCACATCACCAGGGAATTCATAATCAAAGAAAAAACCGCCGGAAATTTTCAGAGCCTCAGGATCTGTTCCGTTCTGTTCGTTGGGATTTAAAAATTTACGGTTCGGGAAAACAACAGTTCTCGGAATAAAGCTGTGTGATTTGGTACTTTCACCGACCACTCCGCTGGGACCGACTATCTGCACGTTGAAAATTTCCAGTTTCGGATCGGTATATGTATTTTTCTCATCATTTCTGGACTGTGCCGATGCGGCCAGCGTCAAACCCGCTAACAGTACGGCAAGGGTCTTCAGTCCTTTTCTGCTAACTATCACTTGAAATCCTATATTTTTAAAACTGTTATGAACAGATTATAAGTTAAAATCCCTATTTTATAAATCAGAACAGTCTGATCCGTTATCAAATTGAGATCCCGCCGGATCAGCCGATATATTCAATAATTTTTTCAGCGATCTGAATGCAGTTGAGCACCTCCCCCTTGAGAGAGTTGTCAATTACAGAAAACAGATTGAACTGGTTCTCACCCGCTGTGCTTCTTCTAAGTCTGGTTACCACCGGAAGATCACGGGATACACCGTGTGTCACCGGAGTTACCACCTCTCTGTCCACATAGCTGATCATACTGCTGTCTGCAAGCACCTGTCTGATTTCCTCCACGGAAACCGGCATCGAGGTTGAGAAGGATAACAGGGTGCTGTGGCCGTAGAATACCGGAACAAAAAACGAATTTACACATACCCGGCCGGAAATCTGCGGCAGGAAATTTTCAATCTCGCCAAGGATCTGCTTTTCATGATCCGAGTATGATTCACCGGATTCAAAATCAACCATGCTTGGTATGGTGTTGAAGGCAATCTGCACCGGAAAATGACGGTTGACCACCGGTTTGGTGTTGAAAAGGGAAATTGCCTGGTTCGCCAGCTCGGTTACAGCAGGCTGACCTTCACCTGAAACCGCTTCAAAGGAGGTTATATCAAGTGACTCCAAACCGAACTGACTGATAATCTCATTCATTGCAAGAGCGGTCTGAATGGTCACCGCATGAGGGGAACGGAACAGTCTGGTACGGCATCCGGCAATTTCATCACCGTTGATTTCAGGAATAACGGTCAGCACATCATAATCCGGAACCTCAGCACCGGTATCATCTATTACATAACAGCCTGACTCCAGCGCCCTGGTGATATGCTCGGAAATATTTTTTCTGCTTCCGGTAAAGAAAACAAGGGAGACACTGGTAAAATCGAAATCATCGAGTTTTTCGATCAGACAGGTCTTTTTTCTGAAACGGATCGATGAATAATCCTCCGGAAGTTTTTCCAGCGGATAAAGAACCTCAATCTCCATGGAACTTTCTTCAAGTTTCTCCAGCAGCAGTTTTCCTGCAGCAGTATCGGTACCTACAATAGCAATATTTAAGTTACTCATCTACATCAAATCCTAGTTTCTTGAGTTTATTTCTCTGACTGTCCGCCGCTTTTACCTTCAGCGAACTCCATTCTCTTCTGACCGGGTAATTTTTTCTCATCCGGTCGAAACTTTTTTCATCAGTATAACCGCATCTGAAAATTCCGTCATCGCGCTCGACATTATATACCAGATGGATCAGTTTCATGAGACTGCCGGAGGTAATCTCACCATCAACCGTGATTTCACGGCAGTCTGCAGCAGGAAGCACAAGGCGCGGATCCGGCAGCGTCGCATCCAGTCCGAAACATTCGGAAAGTTGGCGTGCAATCATTGCTGTGCCGTTGAGTTTACCCTCCAGACTGTACCCGGCAATATGCGGTGTTGCAAGTTCCGTATAATCAATCAGGCCCGGGATTATTTTAGGTTCATGCTCCCATACATCGAGCACGAAGCGAAGTTTTGACCCCCGGTTCATCCGTTCGAGCAGCGCCCGGTTGTCCCATACATCTCCTCTTGACGCATTGAGCAGGATCTGGGAATCAGAAAAACTGTCGAGAACATCTTTATCAAGCAGATGATATGTCGGATATTTCCCGTCACGGGTCAGCGGAACATGAAAGGTTACAATGTCACAGGACAGCGCCTCCTCAAAGGAGGAAAAGATGCGCGGATCAGTTCCGGCCTCATCAAGATACGGATCATACAGGCGTACCTTCATTCCCAGTGCTAGAGCCTTGTTCATCACCGACGTTCCGGTATTACCGGCGCCGATGATTCCGATGGACAGCTCAGCAGGATCAAAACAGTAGCGCCGGGCCAGAACAAAAATGGCCGAAATAATATATTCACCGACACTGTTACGGTTGCATCCCGGGGCACTGAAAAATTTAATACCGCGATCTGCAAGAATTTTCTGATCTACATGATCGGTTCCGATGGTACAGGTACCGACAAAGGACAGTTTATCAGCACGGCAGAGAAGCTCATCACTGACCCGAGTGACAGATCTGATGATCAGTGCATCCGCATCCGCCAGTTCCTCCGGACTGACCGTACGTCCTGGAACCCGGACAATACTGCACCCTCCGGAAAAATATTCGTCCGCAAAGGGAATATTCTCATCAACAACTACTTTTATCATAATAAAAAAACCTAAAAAATTCAGCAGGCATATCGTTAACAGACTTACTGCAATTATTTAAAGCCATGAAGCGGAACAACTGCGTTCTTGGCTATATGAGTCTGATGTGCCGTAAAGCAATGCAACATTATAGCAAATATAACTAAGAATTATCCGAAAAAAAGAATTATGAATTTTAAGAAAAAAAGATTATGTCTAACTTGATCGGTTTGCACCGTTCAAGTTGCTTTTGATGTAAATGGTCGGAAATGATTTCCGATCATTTCTTTTCAGAGTCAAATTTCTTGGCTAAATTCCACGGAGCTATAGATTCAAGAACTTCGTTTGGAATGTGATGACCACGGTATCCTATGATCGTTCCCTTTTCATTTTTTTCAAATTCAATCTGATCTATATGTTTCATCATGGTGGTTATCACTTCTCTCAAATAATACTTAAAATCCAAACCGTTCATTTGGGAAGTCTTGTAAAGAGAATAATACAAAGCAAGAGTTTCTGCTCCATGGATAGTATCATTCGCCATCATTGAGTTTCTCAAAACATTAAGTTCCCTAAATGACTGTTCCATCCGATTGTTGTGCATGATGCCGTGAGGACTGCTGCATTAGGATAGTACTTTCAGGTTGTAAACCATTAATTTTGTAACTTTTTTCTTATTACTTTACACAGATCTCCTTTTAAAATTTATTTATAAATACAATCAATATAAGAGTTTATTTTTTTTGAGTTTTAATATCTTCGTGGCTCAACAATAATTCCTCACAAATTTTTAAATATAAAATATAGTATTTTCTTTAACATTTTATGGGGTATCAGATGAAAAAATATTCCAATGCCAAAGGTTTTACTTTAATTGAATTAATTGTTGTTATAGTAATTCTTGGAATTTTAGCAGTTAGTGCTGTTCCAAAGTTTATAGATTTACAAATGATGCCAAAATTGCTGTGTTGGAAGGAATAAAGTCCGCTATCACTTCATCTATGAAATTAGTCAAAGCTAAAGTAGCCGTTATTGGAAGAGACAAAGCTTTATGTACAATGATATGTATTGGTACAAAATGTGATAAAGGTCCCTATTATGAATGCGACAGCAGTAATAGTTATAATATGTCAATTTCAGAAGACGACGATTACATATTATGGAGAGAAGGCGGATTGAATTCAAATTCAGCTAGAGCATCATTAAAAAAGATGATTAATACTGATGAGAAACTAGGTTTCGAAAATTGTGGACCTAATGGAAACATCTGTATTAAATTTGATGGTGATACTACAAGTTGTTGTAATTTTGTAGGAACATCCTTCCCACGAAACAGTAACGCATGTATGCTTCACCTATGGTTGTATAGTGATTCCCAAAAACAAACTATTGAGGTTTTAGACGGCGGATGTTAGTAGCAAATATTAATTTGCATACATCAAAAGTCCAAAATTAATTTTAAAGTGACATAAATATCGACCGTTGATTTTTAACGAAGTCTTAAAAACTTTGATTTTTTTCTACAAAAGGAAAAAATCGTATTGGAAAGTTGATTGATACAAATACTGATGATGTTTTTTCGCCTAGATCTAAATTAAATCT
>JAEEGH010003462.1_pt1 | contig 41449 bp, 36 predicted proteins | sample 9134181 | NCBI WGS metagenome assembly JAEEGH01 (sample SAMN16246544, study PRJNA631951) | gut metagenome | biome: gut microbiome; feature: rumen; material: DP-attached | host: Bos | place: Iran: Karaj | collected 2018-10 | reverse complement strand
CAGAATCTTTATAGCTTAAAATAAAAAAAATCCCAAAATTTATAAAAATTTTAGGATTTTTCATCAAGTATCATTGGCAATAGTTTAGTATATGCAAAATTCTCCAGCACTTTCTTCTGCCCATTAATTGCAATCTGCTTTCTTTCCTCATCATGTTCCAAGTAATAAGCAGTTTTTTGAACCATTTCCTCAGGAGTTCCGGCTATGACAAGGTCCACACCATCTTCAAAATACTCCGCGATCTCAGACTGATAATTGGTAATCAGAAAGCCTCCTGCTGCCAGAATATCAAGAACTCTAAGTGGCACTCCGGACAAGATCGATCGCAAAGAGATATTTAAGTTTACCTTACTTCTATGGAAGACTCTCGGCATCTTATCAGAATATGATGCGATTCCAAGATTGCACACTCCTTCTATAGGCTTTGCCCCCGGCATTGTATAAAGAACTGTATCAAATCTCTTTCCCATTTCAGCCAGTATATTGTGTCGCTCGTTTACTGTTACCTTTTTTCTCAGGATATCACGTATAATTTCGTCATAATCAAGTTCATACTTCCCTGAGTTTTCAAAATTGATATACTCTCTCAACCTGTTTATATGGGATTGGGTTATTGCCTTTTCGTCTGTAAAAAGATCATGACCAAAGACCTTTTCCTGTGCCTTTATCACAATATCTATATACTGTTTCAGATCTGAAGGTATATATTCCACCTGATCATAAAAATTAAACTCATTATCATACAGATTCCCCAGAAAACTCACGTCATGCTCATAAACTATCTCTCCCCCTGTCTCTTCATCAAGCTTCTGGCAGAGCTCAGATAGTCTCTTGTCATTAACTCCCAATGGTGAATACCTGACCGTTGAAACACCTTTCCCCAACAACCTCTTATAGAGCATTGAATCAAAAACAAATATCCTGTTCACCGGATTATTGGTTACATGAGAATCCAGCGTATAGTGCGGGCAGTCAAACACCCAGCTCACATAGGGCATTCCATATTTCTGGCAGGCCTCTGAAATATTTGGAAAAAAGTCAAAGCTAAACAAGAGGTCATAATATCTTTTTCCGCAAAGCCCTCTTATCTTCTCATCCATCTCCTGTGTCAGGTCAAATCCATGCATATCAAGCTTGAACACGTCAACCTGATGCCCAAGCCTTCTCATTGCATCCCTGCAATCCTCACCATTAAATTCGTCCCAGTCATAATAAAGAATTCGCATTTTTTAACCTTTAAAAAAGCTGCTGCCCAATGGGACAGCAGCCTCTATTATCATAAATTTACTTACAACAACTTCTTAAGAGCATCAATGCCTGATACATCTGTAGCCTGTTTATTCTCATTCTGAATCTGGATATAGACTTCTTTTCTGTAGATCGGGATTTCCTTTGGTGCAGAAATTCCAAGCTTTATCTGGTCGCCTCTGATATCCAGTACTGTGATCTCAATATTATTATTGATGATGATCGCTTCATTCTTTTTTCTTGATAATGCTAACATTCGCTATCCCTCCATGGTTTTGTAGTTGTGCAGGTCTAAATCTCCCCATCCCTGCTATATTTCTAGTAACTTTGATCACCCTTTTTCTTTATTCTTCTGAAGAATGTCGTAAATCGGGAACTTCACCGGATATTCATCATTATCAATAATTGTCTGGGAAGCCTTCATTTCTTTTGTATTAATTATAAATGGTCCCTTGAGATTTACAGTCATCTTGGTAAGATCATGTGGCACGGTTACTGTAACAAGAACCAGCATATCATCCTCAGCCAGTTCGCCAATGGCCTCTACCTCTGTCTTATCAACAAGTGGCTTATAATCAGGGCAAACAACAAGCGGATCCATAACCGGCATTGCAAAATTCGGCTCATCGATGGACTGGAGCCATTTGATAGTACCTGAGCCCTGCTCTTCATCATGCATAAGGGTAAACTTCTGAAGGTCAGGAAAGCCTATGATACCGTTTGGAAAGCAGATTATCTTACTGTCATCAATTTCAACTTCTCCGAAAATCCTTGTCGCTAATTTCATTATGTAACCTCCATGCTATCATATGTACATATGTATATTGGTGTCACGATGATAAAGAGGTTCTCTCCTATCACCATTAATTATATACGTTATTTCGTCATTGTGCTACAAATAATTAATACCCATCAGATATAATTTATAAGTGAACTCTGACTGATCTTACCTGTAGCCATAAGACTTGCTTCATATGTTACCTGGGCTGAAGTAAGCTGTGTAACAGTCTCGGCAAGATCGATATCTTCGTTGTCAGACTGCAAAGTCTTAAAGGTAGTTGTCTGGCTCATTAGTCTTGTACTAACCAGATCTAGTCTCTTTGACCTGGTTCCGTTTTCTGTAACCGCAAGGTTCGCTGTATCAAGGGCCTTCTGCATGGATGTGATCTTGTGTTCAAACTCCTTCTGAAGCGTTATTCTCTGGCTGTCATAGGCTTTCTGTGCTGCTTCAATCTCAATCTTAAGCTTTTCTTTTACAGCTTCATCCGTAGTTACTGCCAGTTTTTCATTGAGAGCTTTCAGTGTTCCTTTCATCTGCTTAAGCTCATTTATCATGTTATCAAGGTCATCCACATCTCTTTTAACACTGGTTGTGAAAACCGCGTCTGCTGTTGTATTAACAACTACAGACTGGGCAAATCCTACATCGTAGGCAATATCATGAGCTGCAGTTCCATGGTTATAAAGAATCGTGCCCTCTTCATCGGTATATGTGCAGTTAAAAAGGTTCTCCGGCTTAATATCACCGGTACCCCATTCCTTCTTGTCATAGACAACGTCGATAGAATTGGCATTGATAAGGTCAGGAAGCGTTGAGAGCTTATTAGTCAGCTCTTCATTTAAAAGAATCTCTCCGGTAACCGCATTTAAATATGCCACAGATCCGGTGGGCTGATCATTTATCTCATTATAAAAATCATCGATTTCAGCATCATCACTGGTTGTATAAATAATATTCTCAGGCCCTATCTCAAGTGTCGTCTCAACATAGGATGAATGAATACTTCCATTTCCGGTGACATTCACTATATTTTTTGAATATGTGCCATCGCCGTTTTCAGTAACGATATTATCTACTATAGTGTAGGTTCCATCGCTGTTCACTGTGGCAACTGCAGTATTTCCGTTATATTCAAGGTCCATTGTGTAGGTCTGACCGATAGCAGGCAAAAGAGGTATTGTATACTGAACCGGCTGCCCCGATGCATTTGTATAGGTAACGGTGGTCTTCTGCACAGACTCTATGTTTGTTATGCCTGATGCTACATTGTCACTCTGACCTGTGGAATCATACACACCATTTTCATCCATTTTGAAAACATATTCTTCAGTTTCAGTCTTTCCTGTAATCGTATAGGTAGCATCAGAATTTTGGCTAACAGTATAGGTAATGCCATCATTGGTCACAGAAAAGCTCTCGCCTTCAGCTGTGTCCTCATTCATAGGTATTGATGCGTAATGGGTATATCCCTCTGAAGTGGTAAAGGTCAGTTGAACAATCTTGGTCGGATCTTCCACAGTACTTGTAGCCGGCTGTAAAAGAGATTCTCTCCACTTAAGCTGCGCTGTATTGCCATCTTTCTTCTCATTAAGCTGCGCTGTATTGTCATCTTTCTTCTTATAATTCAAAGTGTCATAAGACAGTCTCAATCTTCCAACACTTACTTCAACAATGTCGCTCTGATAAACTGTCTCCGAGCTATCATTTAGGATATTCTCTGAGCTAAGCTTACTCATTCCGGTAACTCTGGTGGAGGTACCGATATTCCCTGCATTAAACTCATCGTTTATATCCGTATAATCTGCAGTTGTTGTCCTGTCAAAAGAAAGAGCGTTATCCGTCCTGTACCCGGTAAAAATATACCTTCCTGCAAAATCCACGTTACCTGTTGAGTAGTACTCTTTTGAAAGAGCTCCCATCTGAGTAACGATAGTAGAAAGGTCATCAAGAGTAAGATCCATGTTGGCGCCCTTGGTTGCCTGCTTTACGCAATCAGTCAAAACGGCCGTAACTGTAGAAAGAGCATCTGCTGTAACATCAAGCCAGCTCTCGGCATCCTTGGCATTCTTTTCATAATATTGGGAAATCTGTGTGACACTGCTTCTGAGTCTCAGAGCTCTGATAGCAATAACAGGATCATCCGAAGGGCGGGTTATCTTTTTACCTGTAGACATCATGGTGTTTAGCTGATTCTCGGTGATCTTGTTGTTATTGATATTATAAAGAGAATTGTTCTGCATTATTTTGTTGGTGATGCGCATAAATATTCCTCCGGTTGACTTTCCATGTCAAAATAATGCATCCTTGCATATTATTCCTACACATATATAATCGGCAGATTATACTCCGGTCTGAAGTATCAGTCTGTCATAAATTTCCGAAAGAGTCTGGATCATCTTGGATGAAAGAGAATATGCATTCTGGTATTTAACCAGGTTTGAAGCTTCTTCGTCTTCATCGACACCAGCATCCGAAAGTCTCTGATTTTTAATGGTCACTTCAAGTGCGGTATAGGTGTCCTCCAAAGTTCCGGCGTTACTGGAATTAAGTGCCACATCCGCCAAAACCTTTGTAAGGAATTCACCTGATGTTGATCCTCTGAATATCTTTTGTGTGTCCAGCATAGTCTTGAACTTGGTAAGATTTCCAAATTCAGATTCTCCCTCTGTAATATCAGCCTTTGTTGCAAGTCTGTCCGCATTGTCCATCAGTACAGAATTAACCGCAAAGTTTCCGCCATTCAGGCTGTAGTATCCCTTATTTTCAGAAAGAGAAGTCAGCTGCTCGTAGCTGTACTGAGCGGCTGAGTTAGTATCCATTGATCCTGTAAGCATCGCTACACCATCAAGAGAATCTGAAGTATAGCCGCCTACCATTATTTCATTTACTTCTTTTGAGAACTGTCTTATCCACTCATTCATCTGAGACATATAATAAGGAAGTCCCTGATATTCATTGGCAAATCCAATATAAGCAACCCTGTTTGAATCAGGAATACTTGTCAAAGACTCCTCATCTATCGTAAACACATAAGTGTGCTCACCATCATATTCCCATGAATCATACTTATAGTCCTTGTCGCCTATGTGGATCTTTCCATCAGCAGGAATCGTGCACATGGTCATATCCATAAGATGAGTATCTGAAACTTCAACCGTAACCCTTACAGGGCTTACCTTATCATTAACTACCGTACATTTTCCGTTAAAATAGTGATTATTATTGCCATCACGCATTGCAAGAAGCCCCTGAAGTTCGCCGCCAATTATCCTTGACTCAATGGCAAAATCAGAGAGCTCTTTTACGTTATCTCCGTCCTTGTAATTACCGCTCCCCCACTTAAGTTCATAAAGACCTGACACATCATTCTGGTTAACAGCGCCGTCTTCATCCCTTGCAACCGGAATAAGTTTTCTGTATTCATAGGTATCAACAAGCTCATATGCACCGGCCACCCAGATCTGATATCTTGTAGCACCGGTAACTCTGTCCGGATTGTTCTCATCAACTACTGGAGTTTCTTTGGTCTCAACTGAGATCATCTTGGAGAGCTCATCTACCAGCATATCTCTTTTGTCCCTGAGTTCGTTGGCCTTGGCCCCTGTCATCTCAATGATATTGATCTGCTTGTTTATAGAAGCCACTTCCTGGGAAATCGAGCTGATTCTGTCTGCGCACAGCTTTATCTCAGAATTGACATCGCTCTGAAGTCCCTGAAGAGACGTATAAACATTGTTAAAATATTCCGTCAGCGCCTGCATGCTCGATATATAGGCGGTCTTGGTCTCTGTCGTTCCAGCAGCAGTTCTTACCGATTCAAGAGCTACTTCCATCTTAGTGAAAAGAGATGAGAATCCGCTGCTTCCATCGTCTTCAAGGTACTGCTCCGCAAGCTTTGTGTAATAGTTTTTCTGTGATACCTGCCCCAGGAGCTGTTCATTGTTTCTGAACTTCACATCATAAAAACTATCGCGCACTCTCTCTATTGCGATAGTCTCAACGCCTGCACCGGCACATCCATATCTCGCAAATACCCTTAGGGCATCTGATGCCTCCTGTTTTACCTTCTGCCTGCTGTAACCATCAGTGTTGGCATTTGCTATATTATTTGCAGTTGTATTTAATGAAGCGTTGGCAGCTCTAAGTCCTGAAGCTGCGATATTAAGTCCAAAAAACTGAGAAGTCATAGGTTTTCCTCCTATAAGGAGCTAATCATCCCTGTAATCCACAAAGATCAAAGGTTATGCTCCTAAAGTACTGACAAGATGCTCAAGCATCTGACTTACTACATTTATGTATCTGCTGGATGCGTTATATGCATTCTGGAACTGTATCATATATTCAAGTTCTTCATCACTTGATACTCCGACGATCTGCTCTCTTGCCGCAGATACCGCTGAAACCGTCTGCTCCTGGGCCTCTTTTACGCTGTTATGTACATCGCCGGAATTGGCAACCTGTGATACCAGACTGTTATAGTAAGTGATAAAACTGTTTCTGCTTGCAACGTTCGGGTTCAGCACATATTTTTCACTGGTAAATGCTGCCCTGAGCGCCTCTGTTGTGTCATTGTCTTCATTTCCATCTTTTGTTCTGAAGGTAAAAGTCGTAGGGTCTTTTAACAAAATAGGATTTATCTGAGTATTCTTAATAGTAAAACCTGTAGTTACCGAGCCTGCAGGATGATCATCATCAATATCATAGGTAAGAGCATCAGTCTTATTGGCTACCACAAACATTGCAAAATCTGAAGTTGTTCCAAGGCTGTTATCAAGGGTTGCCGGATTACTTTCTGCATCTTCCATGATCTGATTTATCGCAGTCATGATATTGTGGATCATCTGGTCGAACTCCGCCTGAACATTCATGATCACTGAATTAGCGATATTTGAATTGTAATAGTCTTCGCTTTCAGTTATGTCATGATATGTAGCGTTATGATCACCTCTTGCCAAAAGAACTGACTTAAGCTTTCCAATATCGGTATTCGTGGAAGTTGAGATTGTTTGCGTCAGGTCGTATAAGTGGCCGCCCGAAATAGATGTGATTATCTCTTCTCCGTACATGTTATATTCCTTTTTGGCTGCGTATTCCCAGTATGGTGTGGCATATCCAACAGGGCTGTCCAAAGTTGTATCTATTCCGATATGATTGACGTGATCTGTTGTAACAAAGGATGATCCTTCAAAAAGAACTGTCACATTACCAAAAACATCCTCTGTATACTCTATTCTTCCCATTTCGCCAAGCTTATCCAAAAGATTGTTTCTCTCATCTCTAAGGTCGTTGGCTTTTTCATGTCGTCCTGATTCTATGCTTACAATATCTTCATTGAGCGTTCTTATCCGGTCGCCGTAACTGTTTATGTTATTAACCATTTCATATACGGACAGATCAAGGTTTTCCTGATAGGATACCATTCCGTCGTAAACACTTTTGGCTCTGGTTAAAAACTCGTTACACCTTGTTACAAGAGAACTCTGCGTAACTGCTGAACAAGGATCCTTTGCCAGCTCCTGAACTGCAACCCAGAGGTTGTTGAGTGACTCAGCAAATTCTGTCCCGTTCATTTCCTGAAGCTGATCCTCGATCTCTTCAAGGGCCTTCTGTGAAATATCATAAAAAGCGTATCTTCCGGACTCCAGCCTGTAGGAAATATCCAGAAAATCGCTTCTTACCTGCTTACAGTTATTATATTCAACACCTGTACCAATCTGTTTCCAGGCGATGGCCTCATTTCTTTTTTCAAGAGTCTGATAAGCTCTTGTTCCCTGTGAGACCTGCTGCCTTGTGTAGCCCAATGTATCAACATTAGCCAGGTTATGTGCAGTTGTATTTAATGCGTTTTGTGATGTTGCCAGACCTGACTGACCAACATACAGATTAGCCATAAGTGACATATGCTGCCTCCTAAAAAAGGGTACAAAAAAGACACTACCGCGTTTAAACGGTTTCCACATGAGTTATCTTCTTTGCGCTCCCCCCCTAAAAGGGGGAGATTTTATTGCTTTGCATCGAATCCGCCCTGTGTGTAACCTAAACATTCGCCTGTAGTGTCTAAAGCTCTTGAATAATTCGCCGTCTGCGGAGCGCTTTTTGACGCTTGGATGATGTTCATTTCAAATTTCACCATTTCCAGTGAACTAATAAGAAGTTCCTGGTTCTGGCTATTCACACGTCTGACACTATTAGCGACAGTAACGAGTTTATCCCGTCTTGATGCCAGATTTTTCTGATCTTCTGGTCTTTTCTCTAAAACTACGATCAGATCGGTCAGTTTCAATGAATTAACATCCTTGTTAAGCACGTTTGCAATATCCTGCATCGCAGTCTGTCTTTTCTTCTCGAGCGACTGGATATTACCTATTATGTGCTGCTCCTCATCCGTGATCTTCGCAAGTGCAGTCAGATCGCCCTTTACAATAATAGGGGTCTTTCTGCTTGATAACTCCAGTAATTGTTCATACATAGTACATTCCTGATCAAGCACGCTGACCAGATTTTCCATAAGACTAGCCACTGGAATCATCCTCCTGATATTTATTTAATTAATTACGCAAGCCCGTTAGCTTCGTCGAATTTAGCCAGTAATTTATCTGCAAAAGCCTCTCCACTCACGTCATAAGTTCCATTCTTAATAGCTGCTTTAAGCGCCTGCACTTTGTCTTCCCTGACATCCGGAGCAGCGTTCACAGCCTGTTTAGCAACCTGAATTTCTTTTCCGATAGAAGAAAAGGATACAGTATCCCTTGCGCCCTCAGTCTTCTTAGTTGCTGTGGTCTTATTAACTTTGCTTGTCGAGTAAATCTGCTGAACCTGACTGTATGCATCTATTCGCATAATCTTTTCCTCCTTCCTTGGAGTTTTTTTGCTTCTACTTCATTTATCGGTAGAAGTTGCCATTACTTTAGCTGTTTCTGAAAAATATTTCCCCAAATATTATTCACAAAGAAATGGCTAAAACACCCAAGGTTGCCATACTTTTTACGGTTTCCAATATCTTTATCGACCAAAAATTAAAAAACTTTAGAGTATTTTTATAATTTTTTTTATTTTTTCAGTTAGTTTCTGAAAGGTCTCTTTCTCTGGCTCCGTCAACCTCTCCACTGAGGAAATGTCTGCGGCAGAGGGAAACATAGGATTCATTTCCGCCCATCATGATCTGTTCACCACTTCTGACGATCTTGCCATTGCTTACACGTGCATTGAAGTGAGCCCTTCTTCCACACCAGCAGACTGTAGGAACTTCTTCTATATAATTGGCAATTTCCATAAGTCTCTTTGATCCGCTGAATAAATGACTTGTAAAATCTGTTCTAAGTCCATAACAGATCACCGGAAGATCATACTTATCCACAACTTCTGCCAGCATATCCACCTGTTCCTCTGACAAAAACTGCGCTTCATCGACGATCACACAATCCAGCTTTTTCCAGTTGTCACTATTTCCTGTAAACCATTCATTTTTTACTTCTTCCAAAAAGTCCTCAACAAATGTGCACTCAGCGCTGAGGCCAATTCTTGACTTTACTGTTTTTTCGCCATCTCTGTCTTCAGCCTTTGGCTTTAATAAAATAGCTGTCTGCCCCTTCTCAAGATAGTTGTAACGCACCATAAGTGCATTAGCTGTTTTGGAACTCCCCATTGCTCCATACCTGAAATACAGTTTTCCCATTGTTTCTCCCCTTGATTAATGTTTATTTGATCCATGTAACTTTATATTTGTTCTGCCTTACATTATTTATTCATTGCCTTTTATAAGTACCAATTTGTTGTAAGGAATCTCGATGCCTTCCTCATTAAATCGCTTCATAAGCTCAATGCGGACATCAGAACAGGCTGTCGGATTATCCCTAAAATCTGCTGTCTCCACAAGTGCTCTTAAGGTCACACCGCTATCATCGCAGCTTCTGCACAAAACATTTGGCCTTGCACCAAAATGCTTTGGATGAGACGCTATTACATCTGCCATTATTTCTTTTGCCTTCTCAATATCAGTGCCATAAGCGACTGAGATATCTATAGGATATGAAAAAGACTCTTCCTGAGTATAGTTAATTATTGAAGCTGCCCCAACTATGGAATTAGGAATATAGATGATCTCATTTTGATAAGTCTTGATAACTGTGTGTCTCAACGTAATGTTCTCGACAAAGCCCGGTTCATAGGAGTTGATCATTACCCTGTCACCTATGTCAAAAGGTCTTGAGTGAGATGCAGAAAGAGCTATTCCGGCAAACACATTTGCAAGAGTCGACTGGGCTGCAAGACCAAGAACTACAGCTGCTATTCCGGAAGAAGCGATTGCTGTCTCCCAGGTCTTTGAAAAAGCTGGAATTTCGCTCATCGCAGTAAGTGCTGCTACCACCCACAATATCGCTATTATAATGCCCTTTAGGAAAATGAGATGAAGTTTGCCCCGAAGCATCTCCTTGCTCAAAAATTTATTCATCAGAAAGCTCAGTAAATAAGCCACAATAAATGGTAAAACATATTTTAGAAAAACATTTAAGAATTCTGTCATGATTGCTCCATATTGTACATTTTTAGTTATTTAACTTCTAAAGTATACCATATATGGACATAAGAAAGAATGCCGCTTGCAAAGCATTTTATTAATCAAAAAAAGATCCCACCCGCATATTGATTACGGATGGGATCATGATCATTTTTTTACAGAGCCGCCATATCAAGCTGGTGCACTGTTCCGACACCGCCGCTTTCTCTTAAGAATAGCCCCGACGCCTTCATCATACCGGCGATCACAAATTCACTGTTTTGATGTGTGAACTCAGTTGATGCACTTCCAAGATAGATTGCTCCCACATCTGCCTCTTTTAGCGACATCAGATGGTCCTTCCCCTCTTCATCCCGGATCCATATCCTGAGAGCCTCATAAATCTCGTCGTTTTCATCAATCCACCCGTTGTTGTCTTTGTCATATACTCCCAAATCCTTGAAGCCATCCCCACTCTTCGTTCCAAAAAGCTCTGAACCGTCATTGATCTTTCCATCGCGATTTCTGTCCAGGGCAAGATAACCGCTCCCTTGTGAAAGAGCTGAAATCTTTTCCTCTTTGCCATCACAATCAAGATCAAAATAGAAATGCTGGTCGGAAATAGATGAAACATCACTTCCAACATTGATGACAAGCGGATCAATAAACTTTGCAGCACTTGCCATAGTCATTCCTGCATACTGACAGAATCTCCTGGACATTGAAAAATCCACATTAAAGTCAATGCTTCTGCCATCTTCGGTCAAAGCCAGCCCCTGTCCTGAAAATGTGGTCATCTCTTCCTCAACATGCACCATCTCGACAGTTGTCACCTTAAGGAAAGAATTACTTGTCAGCATATTGGCAGTGTTAGAGATTGTCTCCTTGTAGTAGCTGCTTTGGTCTTCCCCTCCAAGCATTTGCAAAAGACTCATGATTCTTTGAAGAATAGAATTTCTGATCTCTGCTAGCTGCTGTTCAAGTGATGACTCATAATTTCCAAGATACTCTGTCTTTGAGGGCTTTAACGAGGAATAGTTTTCGCTTCCTGTCGCCTTACTTTCGGATAAGTCTCCTGTTGTAATCTCAAGACTATCCATCCTCTTTTCCTGATTATTTAAACTATCAAGAAAAGCGCTTTTGGTCACTATACCACTTTGTACATTAACAGTGTTCTCTTCGTAGTACTGGTGGCTTGAGACCATGTTTACCTGTGCCTGTGCAATTTTCATGGTACCTCCTTTGGGTCACGAAGGTTCATATTTTGCGCTAAAAGAGGCAGACTCTATATTTGCGCAAAGAAAATGAACCTTCAAATGAAGATGTTGATCCTCCATGAAGATTCACGCTTTCCCTAGCTATAGTCGTAAGCCGCTGGCACTGCTTACTTTTTTGATGCAGCATTTAAGCTACTTATTGTATCGGTTAAAAAAACTTATACATTAGCAAAATAATAAAAGACTAAATATTCAGACTTCTTCATCATCCATTTCTTCAAATGCAATGATAGAATCAATGATATCCTCAAAGTCCTCTTGAAGTTCCTCTAAAGTATCGCCTTCGTAGGTGTAGATCTTGCCGTCTATCTCAACTTCTCCGGTATAAAAATCACACCTCTCATCATACTCTACAGTTCCCTTATATCCTTCGTATTCAAGTTCTTTTTTTGACATAAAAAATCTCCCTCGGTTATTCGCCGCGGGAGATTTCCTAAATAACTGATAAATATCAGTCTTTAACTTCGATCCTTGCTGCCTCTTCCTTCTCAGGAATTGCTTCCTTCTTAGGAAGTGTAACTGTCAGTACACCATTTCTGTACTGGGCAATTATATCTTCAGGCTTAAGGCCTTCTACACTAAAGGACCTCTGATAAGATGAACTTCTTCTCTCACGACGGATGTACTTACCATCATTATTTTTTTCATCCTTATTTTCGCTGTGAGAAGCACTAATTGTCAAGACATCATTCTTCAGGTCGATACTGATATCCTCTTTATTAAATCCAGGGAGCTCAGCTTCAAGCTGATAGCAATTATCTTTTTCGATCACATCGGTTCTCATGAGGCCTGACATGTTATCAAACTTTTTGCCCGCGCCTTTGTTGTAATCGCAAAGTTCGCCAAAGAATCTGTCATTAAACAAATTGTCCATCTCATCAAAAATATCATTATTACTCCAAAGCATAGGCATTAACATAAAACATCACTCCTTTTCTATTTATATTTTTTATTTAGGTTGTAGTAGTTTTGTGCAGCCAGTTAAGATTGTTTAAAATGTAATTAGCACTCTTTAATGTTGGCTGCTAATTTCTTGTTACAAGTATGTTATAGAACATGTAGCACATAATGTCAACACATTAATTTCTAAAAAAAATATAAACTCTCAAATACATACGTACAAAAAGAGAGTATTTCTGCTAAAGCAATACGCTTACGCAAAAATACTCTCTCTAATCTACATGAATAGTCTCTAATTATTTTAAGATATCTTATGAATAGCTTTCTTAGGACACTTCTCTACACATGTACCGCAATGTGTGCACTTCTCCTGGTCGATGGTTGCCACATTGTTTTCCACAGTGATTGCGCCGGCAGGACAATTCTTTTCACAAATATGACAGGCAATACATCCAACCTTGCAATATCCGTTAACAAGTTTACCCATATCCTGTGATTTGCAGGCAACTGATTCCTGTGCTGAGTATGGAATAAGATCGATAAGATGTCTTGGGCAGATGTCTATACACTTTCCACAAGCCTTACAATTCTCTTTATCCACAACTGCTACGCCATTAACCACATGTATCGCATCAAACTGGCAAACCTGTACGCAACTTCCGCCGCCGAGGCAGCCATAAGAGCAAGTCTTTGAGCCGCCGCCCGGAGCCTGCGCCTGAAGTCTACAGTCAGACACGCCTTTGTACTCGTATTTCTGAGCTGCATTCTCGCAGTCACCGTTACAATGAACAAATGCAACCTGCCTCTCTGTCTCAACCGCTGCAACTCCCATTATCTCTGAGATTGCTGCTGCAACAGGAGCACCACCAACAGGGCACTGATTAACTGCTGCCTCGCCTTTAGCTATGGCGGCCGCACAACCTGAACATCCGGGGAATCCGCATCCACCGCAGTTATTACCAGGAAGTGCCTCTAAAATAGCAGCTTCTTTTTCATCCACATCAACATGCAGTTTCATGTCTGCCAGTCCAAGGATAAGACCAATCACAATTCCTACACCGGCTACAACTGCTGTTGCAATGACAATTCCATAGGTCATAGTCTTTTATCTCCTATTATTTAACTTCTCATCCCTTATCACTCACTTCAAAGCTGAGAATCCGGTAAATGCGATAGCCATAAGTCCGGATGTCAAAAGAACCATTGGCATTCCCTTAAATGGTGCAGGGATGTCATTGTATTCCATTTTCTCACGAAGACCTGCCAGAATTACAATAGAAATTGTAAAACCGATTGCTGTGGCAAAACCGCAAATTGTACTCTCAAGAATTGTGTATCCATCAGTTACGTTATTGAGGGCAACACCAAGAACTGCACAGTTTGTTGTAATAAGAGGAAGATATACACCAAGTGCCTGATATAAGGAAACGATGTATTTCTTCAGGATCATCTCTACGAACTGAACCAGCATGGCAATTACCAGGATGAATACAATAGTCTGAAGATATGAAAGATCCAGTGGATTCAAAATAAACTTATAAATAATGCTGCACACAAGTGAAGCAAGTGTGATAACGAAGATACATGCGCCACCCATTCCAAGAGCTGTATCAGTTTTCTTTGAAACACCAAGGAATGGACAAAGTCCAAGGAACTGGCTAAGTACTACGTTATTAATAAGTGAAGCTGAGATCATCAGCCCAATTAAACTAAGTATTGTCTCTCCCATGATTACTTAGCCTCCTTTTCTGCTGCAATCTTATCGGCCGCTTTTTCCTCTGCTGAGCCGCAGCAACCCTCGCCAAATTTTGAAGTATCTTTGCCTTTCTTGGCCATGTTTGATTTGATCTTGTTCATGATAGCAATCAGGAATGCAAGAACAAAGAAAGCTCCGGCCTGCTGTACAAAGATGCTGATTGGCTGATATCCGGAAAGGAATGTGCCAACCGGTCCTGGAACAACTGTGCCTGCTCCAAGGATCTGAACATCAAAAGCTGTGCCTGCTCCGACAAATTCACGAACAAGTCCGATAACAGTGATAGCACAGGTAAATCCAATTCCCATTCCTATTCCATCAAAGAAAGCCGGAACGACGCCGTGCTTACTTGCGTATGCTTCTGCTCTACCAAAAATGATACAGTTAACAACGATAAGAGGAATATATACACCAAGTGCGCTGTTAAGTGCCGGTACATAGGCCTGCATAAGAAGCTGAACCAATGTAACGAATGAAGCAATAACTACGATAAATGAAGGAATTCTTACAGTTCCCGGAATCACCTTACGAAGAGCGGAAATAACCGCATTACTAAGCGCCAATACAAAAGTTGTTGCAAGTCCCATTCCGAGACCATTTATAGCTGATGATGTTACTGCCAGGGTAGGGCACATACCGATCATCAACACAAGAGTAGGGTTTTCAGCTACAAGACCGTTAAAAAATCTCTCTAAAGGAGTATCTTTCTTAAATCCTAAAGCGCCCGTCTTTACATCTGCACTCATGACTGACCTCCTTTCAAAACATTCTCAAAGTAGTTCACCGCTGCATTCACACCATTAGTTACGGCCCTTGAGGTGATTGTTGCACCTGAAATAGCCTCAATCTGTGTGGCTGAATCTGTCATCTGACCATTCTTAACAACTGAGAACTGCTGAGCTTTTTTGTCAACGAACTGTGGAACGAGCACTTTTTCTGCATTCATTCCAAGTCCGGGAGTTTCAGCAATTGAAATGATTGAAATACCATTTACATTTCCATCATTTGTAATACCAACTGTGTAAGTAATAAAATCGCCATATCCTTTTGAGCTTACCTGAATTACATATCCAAGAGCTGTACCTGAAGCATCCACTGCCTCTTTTACGCTCTCAATAGTAACACCCGGAAATGCTGCACCAGCCTGCTGTGCGCCGGCTTCATCTATTGCTACATCATTGAAAGTAGCGGCTGCTGCGAATACTGACTGGTTCGCCTTATCCTGTGCAAGCTTTTCCTGATAAGCTATAGGTGCCTTTGTTACCTGGTATACAACTCCAAGAAGTACACCTGCAACTAAAGTAATTGCAAAAAGGATCAGGGCGTTTTTAATCATGCTCTTTGTATCGTTCATGTTATTTCGCCTCCTTTTTTGCAACTCTCTTTATACCAAAGGCTCTTGGAATAGTGAACTTCTCAATAAGCGGAACAAGAAGGTTTGAAATGATGATCGCATATGAAACGCCTTCAGCATTTGCTCCGAATATACGGAATATTCCGGTCAAAAGACCTAAGATAAAGCCATAGATATATCTTCCCTTGGTAGTGATAGGACATGTCACATAATCTGTTGCCATAAAGAAGGCACCGAGCATAAGTCCGCCACCAGCAAGGTGCGCTGAAATATAGGACCAGTTAAATCCATATCCTCCAAAAAGACCTACAAAAATAATGAAGGTGATTATGTAAGTAAATGGAATTACGTAATCAATAATGCCTATTGCAAAGAGGATCATAGCTCCGATTGCAATGCAGAGCATTGATGTCTCACCGATAGTACCTGCTGTTCTACCGATAAGCATATCCATTACGTTAACCTCTACACCGTTCTTCAAATTGGCAAGTGGTGTAGCTCCTGTGTAAGTATCTGTAACGAAGTTGGTCATGATAGCTGGGAAGGAAATAACCAAAAAGCATCTTCCACCAAGTGCCGGGTTCATAAAGTTCTGACCAAGTCCGCCAAAGAGCTGCTTAACAAGGATAATTGCGAAGATACCTCCAAGGATCGGAATCCAGAACGGAACTGTTGATGGAAGGTTAAGTCCAAGCAAAAGTCCTGTTACTACTGCGGAGAAATCTCCGATAGTTATCGGCTTGTGCATTGCTTTTTCGTAAATAAACTCTGAAAGCACGCAGGAAGCAATCGATAATAAAATAATAATTAGTGCATCCAAGCCAAAGTTATAGATACCAAAACCTGTTGCAGGCAAAAGAGCTATCACAACCCACATCATAATATTTGAAGTAGTGGTTTTGGATCTCACATGGGGATTGGATGATACGCTTCTTAAATCACTCATCTTATCTCGTCCCCCTTACTTTTTTCTTTTTCCGAGCTGTATTTTTCTCATGCCCTTAATGAGCTGAGTAAGCTGGCGTCTTGCCGGACAAATATAACTACAGCATCCACATTCGCAGCATTCCATTCCATACATATCAAGGAATGCCTTCTCATCACCATGTTCAACAGCATCTGCCAGATTCTTGGGGATAAGTCTTTCAGGGCAGGCTTCTACGCAACGTGCACAGTTGATACATGCACTTGGCTCAAACTCTGCTACTTCATCCTTAGTAAGGCAGGTAAGTGCTGAAGCTGTCTTAGTGGTAGGAACGTCGAGATCAAAGATTGCAAATCCCATCATAGGACCGCCTGAAATGATCTTGGCAGGTTCTGTCTTAAATCCGCCTGCATCCTCTAATAGCTCTTTATAATTGGTTCCGATCCTTACCTTATAGTTTCTAGGATCTGTGACAGCATCACCGGTAATAGTAACAATTCTCTCCATGAGAGGACGTCCCTCTTTTACCGCTCTGCACACAGCACAAAGAGTATCAACATTGTCAACGATACATCCAGCATCTGCTGGAAGCATTGAAGAATTGATCTCTCTACCTGTAACTGCATAGATGAGCATACGCTCAGCACCCTCAGGATACTTTGTCTTGACGGGCTTAACGCTTATCTTTTCCTCATCTTTTGTTAATTCTTTGAATTTAGCGATTGCATCAGGCTTATTGTCCTCAATTGCAAGGATTCCTCTCGCATTAGGGAAAATACTAACCGCAATCTTAAGACCTTCCAACAAAAGCTCAGGCTCTTCGATCATACGCCTGTAGTCGGAAGTCAGATATGGCTCACACTCAGAGCAGTTCGCGATAACGTAGTCGATCTTATCCGGCTCTTTTGGTGAAAATTTAACAGCAGTTGGGAATCCTGCACCTCCCATACCAACGACACCAGCCTCTCGAACAGCTGCAATCTTGTCCTCGGCGGTCATTTCTTCGTACGGTTTTAATGGCTTAAATTCCACTTCGTCATAATTACCATCGTTTTCAACTATGATGCTGTCACACATAGCTCCTGTTGCAAGACGCCTAGGCTCAATTGCCTTAACTGTTCCTGAAACAGTTGCATAGATGGGCGCAGAAACAAAGCCACCTGCTTCTGCAATCTTCTGTCCTGTAAGAACATGATCACCAACAGCAACGATTGGTTTAGCCGGTGCACCTATATGCTGTGATATCGGATACACCAAATCCCCTTTAGGGAGGACTGATTTGATGGGCTTATCCTTGGATAATTCCTTACCTTCGTAAGGATGGATTCCACCCGTAAAAGTACCTCTTGCCATCTCCTACCCTTCTTTCATATTTTTGTTTATAGTGAAAGTACAGGGACTATCCCTGCACTTAAAACTACTTATTTAATTATACTAAATTATGTACAAATTTGCTTGATTAATATCAAAATAATCTGTCAATTTTTATGGTTTTATTTAATTGTAATATACTATATTTGATTAACTTAATTGACTATATAAAAAGAACCGCAATCTGCGGTTCTTTTTTCATGTACTAGATCTTTATTTTTCATATTTAGCCAATCTAGCTTCAAGTTCAGCTATTTTATCATTTGCATCACTTAGTTTTAACTCAGTATCGCTTAACTTTGTTCTAGTGTCACTCAACTGTGCCTCAGTGCCACTCAATTTATCCTGAATATCATGGCACTTTTCTTTTAAATCATCATATTGTTCCTGCATTTCATCAATCATGTATTTAACCGTATTTCTATCAAGTATCTGCAGTTCTTCTGAAAACATATTCATCACACCTTCCACATTTCTGCACATATTATAGAGATCGTCATACATAACCTTAAACTCAGGATAACTGGTTATAAGCTCTACAATATATTCAGGCTCATCACACCCTAAAAACGTTAACCATGCATCAATTTCACTTCTGATACCATTATTATGTAGCTTATCAATAAAAATATCAACCGGAATGAATATATAGTTTTGTAACATGCTCAACTGTAGTCCCGTATCAGACGTAGTAAAAAAGGTATGGATATAATTATCAGGATATTCCCAAAATATCGCAGGACTACTTTCCAAAAAAACTATAGTGTACACCGGAGCTATTTCTTTATAGCTGAATTTCGACTTTGACTGGTCACGTAAGCGTTTATACTGTCTAAGCAATAAATCAGCAGAATAGCAGGATGCCCTTTCTCCAAGAAATGCATATCCAAGCCTCTGAACTTCGATATTTGCAATCGTTTTATCATCAAGTTCCACAACTATATCAGTTATGATCAATGACATTTCATCGCCAAGCCTGGAGTTGTCGTTTGCCAATACTGTAATGACTCTCACCTTTCGCTTTAATAAGATTGATAAAAGTCTTGATAATCTTTCCGGGTCAGATTCTGGATTCAGGATTTCTTTAAAATACCCATCATATAACATCTTCACTCCCTTATTACCAGTACAAATGTCAATAAATCTCTTTTGTTCTTCCTGACTCCATGAATCATATACCGCCTTAAGCGATATACTCGAGTTTATATCCAACAATACCTGCTCCTTTGCTCTTATCGTTGGAAAAAACTCCATAAGTCTCTTGTTCTTTTTGTTCATTAAAACTCCTCTTTTCTAAAAATATAACTGGAATATGCAGCAGTATTGCTGGCTTTGCCACGAATGTGACAATCTGCTCGGAAATGAGCACGAAGGATATGTTAGCATATTAGATTTCAAAATGGAAGTGCTATTTTTCTATTTTCATCCACCTGTCTATATATTGTGTTAATTAACCTTTCCACCCCTATATATATCGGTTTATAGATGCGTTATATTTGCTTTATCGTAATTTAATGCTTGCCATCAAGCCCAGTATTTCAGCAACTCCTCGCCTTTAACAAACGCGTGTTCGATTGTTTTCGCTATTGCCAAGTGCTATTGTCATGTGCAGCGAAAATGATTTCGCTTAACAACACACATATATTCTATGGAGGGAATTAGTGTTATGCAAAAGAAAATTCTAGTATCTTTAACAGCAACAGCAACTGCTTTCTCAATGCTTGTTGCACCAAGTCTCACTGCATTTGCTGAGGATGCTGCAGCTGAAGATGTTACTACCCCTATCAATATAACTTCTAATAGCGAAGAAAAGGAAGTTGTAGTCGAAAGTGTTACTGTTGACACAGGCAATAGTGCTATTACTGTATCTATTCCTGATGGTTCCGTCACTGTTAATACAGATGTAAATACAAGCGGATCAAATGGTACAACGACTCGTCATTACACAGATGGTGACAAGACATATAACACTTCTGCTCCTGCAATCAACGTAACTGCAGGTAACATCGAAGTAAAGGGAAATGTTAATGCAAATGGCGATGATCAGACTGGAATTACTGCTGGTTCCTATGGCACAAATGATAAGGCAGAAGTAACAGTTGATGGAAAAGTTTCTGCGAATGGTACCGGTATAAATGCACGCGGTGAAAATACAACTGTTGAAGTTGGAAGTGTCAATTCAGGAGATGATGCCATATTTGCATATGATGGGTCAACCATTATCGTTAACGGAGATGCTATTTCTACAGGTGCCGCAGGCGCAATTTCATCCGGAGAATACAACAAAGAGACCAAGCAGTATGAAAAATATACCGAAAGCTATTATGGCTCAGGAATACACACTGACGGTAGCTCTGATATTTTTGTAGATGGCAATGTTATTGGTGTAAATACTAATTCTGTTGCAATCAATCAGAGTAAAGAAGAACATGACAATAATGAAAAGCAGGGATCAATTATCATCACCGGCACAATTTCAAACTCTGATGATAATTCAGACCGAATCTCATTCGGCTATTCTATTACCAGAGATAATGAAGGTAATGAAATAACTCCAACATATAATGACGTAGATGATTTTTTGAAATCAATTCCAGAACTAACCATCTATGAGATGGATAAAGGGTATATTAGCGTTGGTAGACCATTGGCAGAAGATGCTAATGTAACTTATAAGGACGTTTATGAAGCTGTAGTTAAGACAATCAACTATATCATCAACCAGGATACAGAAAGCCAGAAAAAATATGGTCTTAAGTTAACTGAAGATAATGAAAACGTGAAAACTATCTATGGTCCTCATGATGAATCCTATGACACTGTAAATATAAAAGAAGCGTTTAAGGTTGCTGCTAACGTTCCTGAAGGATATGAAGTTACTGCCGGAAAGAACGTTACAGTTACAAATAATGGTGATGGAACATTCACGCTGGTTCTTAACAACAAAAGGGGCGGAATCAATGTTAAGGTAACAGCAATTGTTAAGACTACTGAGAATACAGATGGTTCACAGAGCTACGAAGTTGTAGTAGAAAATGTAACTCCATCTTATGCAGATCCTGCACAGGCTCCTGCAGGTGCAATAGTTGTATCTAACACTGTAAGCGCAGCAGATACTCCAAGCCAGGTTGCAGCAATTAGCGGAACAAAGCCTGCACGTACTGTTTCCTATAACATGTCAAGCATTACTCCAATCCAGTACAAGGAATCAATCATTTCTAACGTAGCAGCAGCTCCTCAGGGTGGTGCTATGAACATTGAAACAGACAGAGTTGCCTGCCTCGATTCAAAGATGATCGCAGCAATCGCATCTCGTCCTGACATTGATGTAAACGTAGTATTCACATACGGTGGCAAGAAACTTAAAGTTACTATCCCTGCAGGATATGACGTAAGTAAACTTCTTGATGAGTATGGCTACTGCGGATTCTTAAGACTTATGTCAATTCTTGGATCTACTGAGCTTTAATAGTTTAAAAAAGAGTCGCACTGCGGCTCTTTTTTTATTGTTTTATTCACCCTTCTATGAATCACTTACAATTCAAGCACATGTGCGATCACATGACAAGCGTACAGGCTCATTGCAAATCTGCTCTTTTTCATATTCTCATTAAGATCAAAGAAAATATTCTTATCGTTATAATCTGATTTAAAAAACGGCGCAAAGCACAGATTCCATTCCTGTAAATACTGGCCCTCTTTTTTGGTGTAACAATTCTCAGGTGACGCCTTTACTCTGTAATCTTTGTCCACGAAACTGGCAATTGACTTATGCAGAGCTGTATCTTCCTGTGGAAGATAGTAATAGTCCTTATAATTAGAATAAAAATACTTCAGTGTTGTTTCATATAATGGAACTCTGAGAACTGCTTCAGTTCCATCAATCTTGAAATAACATCCGTCAAGATTCCCTGAAAGTGAAGAAGGAAGAGGCTTCGGAACTGACAGTTTCATGTAGACTTCCTTTTTCTGCGTTCCATCTATGTCGTTATAGTAGTTGGCCTGAACTTTTTTTGCGCGAACAGGCAACAGCTCAAGCAGTTCTTCTGATGAAGGAATCTCTGCGTCAGTTCTGACAGCTTCTTTAGGGAGCTTTGAAAAAGAATTAAAGAATTCTTTATACTTGAGCATCGTAAGAACATCAAACATTCCTTTGACATCTTCATAATTGTGAAGCATGAGGAGCTTTAATTTCTCAGCATCTTTGGAAACAGTATAGTCCTGATAGATAGGAATAAGCTTTCCCCCATCATATTTATCTTCTCTCTGAATCCCCAGATAAAGCTCAATTGTCTTTTGTTTGCAGTCAAGAAGGCCCAACTGCTTTTTATATGGCTTTACCTCTTTATAAATATCAAGGGAACTCATATGCGCAAACGGATTTGGAAGTCCATACTTTTCAAATTTGGCTAAAAGAAATGGAATATCAAATCTGTCACCGTTAAAGTGGATAAGTATCTTATACTCCCTGGAGAATTCAATAAACGCCTCAAGAATCTCTTTTTCCTGATCAGGTGTCTCAGCAAAAAACTGACAGACGTGCCAGTTACCATTATCATGATAAGCACATCCAATAAGGTATATATCAGCACTCTTGGGAGAAAGCCCAGTAGTTTCTATATCGATAAAAAGAAAATCTTCAGGCTTGCAGTTTAAAAGATCCGGCAAAGTCCTTACAAAATGACTACCAGAAAGAACAATTCCCTCACTAGTCTTAATCATACACGTTTCCTCTTTCGTAATAATACGAAATCTCCTATGAAAAATATTTTATCAAATAGGTATAATAAAGCAAGTTCACATGTATGATAAAATGATTCCATCTGATTCACTTTTTTATGGAGGCTCAAATGATAAAACAGTTCTTTTCACCTTATAAGGTCGCTATGTTTGATCTTGATGGAACACTTACAGACTCAGGAAGGGCGATTATCTCTTCCGTTGAGTATGCTCTGTCACAGTTTGGTATAACTGATCAGCCGCGCCAAAAACTGGAAACTTTCATTGGTCCATCTCTTTATGATTCATTTACCCGGGAATATCACATGAATGATGAAGACTGTAACAAGGCAGTAGCCCTTTACAGAAGCATATATGAAAAAGAGCGTATGTATGACGTTGATATATATGAAGGAATTCCAGAACTCCTTGAAACTCTGAAAGAAAAAGGCTTCACTGTTGTTCTGATTACCAGCAAACCTCTTGTTTTTGCTGAAAAGATACTTAAGCGTATAGGTCTTGATAAATACTTTGACCACATGGTTGGCCCTACACTTTCTGACCACAGTTCTGACAAAAAGAGGCTCATTGAAACTGCCATTAGTACCTATGATCTGGAAAAAAGCACCTGCATAATGATCGGGGATACCGCCTATGATATAAAAGGTGCCGTAGATGCAGGCATAGACAGCATTGCCGTAACCTACGGTTACGGCAATACATCATCGATGCTAAGAGAGGGTGCAACTTTCGTTGCAAATTCGCCAAAAGAAATTTGTAGTACTCTATGTCATTCAGTTTCCTGATGCTGGAGCCTGCTCGTTTGTAGTAGACTGGCCATTTGAAGGTGCCTGACCGCCTGCTGGCATCTGGTCACCTGTTGGTGCCTGACCACCTGCTGGCATCTGGCCGTCTGTTGGGGCCTGGCCGTCTGTTGGCATTTGGCCCTGCATCATACCACGGCCGCCCATGCCGCCGTGGCCACCCATTCCCATGCCTCCGGTGCTGTTAGTTGTATTAATGCTGTCTGCTGTAATCTCACCTGACTGGTCACCGGCTGTAAATGTGTAGGTCTCGCCTGAAACAAGATCTGCTGAAGAATAAGTGACTGCGCTTGCACTCTTGATAAGCGTAAAGCTTGCAACTTCATTTCCTGATGAGTCACTGACTGTAATAACAGTTCCCTCTTCAAGGCTCTCACTAAATACATATGTGATTGTCTGCTGAGTTGATGAAGAGTCTGCATTTTCAAGCATTCCTGATGATCCAACCGCTGTCACTGTTCCTCCGTTTATAACGAAGATACCCTGATTTTCAGTTCCTATGTCAATTGCGGCATTCATATCATCAGAAGGCCCATCAACATATACTGTTCCGCCATTTATAGTAAGGTTCTTATTTGAATCAAGTCCGTCACCGCTGGCATTTACATAAACAACACCGCCATTTATTGTGATATCAGGATCTGTAAGGGTTGTAGATGCGTTAAATCCATCATCTGAAGATGTTACGCTTACTTCACCATCATTTATAGTAATGACTCCCGCTTCAATTCCTTCATAGCTGTCTTCTACAGTTATAGTTCCTCCGTTGACTGTAAGTTTTGTGTCTGAATGTACTCCATCATCTCCGGATGTAATGTTAAATGTTCCGGAGTTTATAACAACATCTGATGTTCCGTGAATTGCATCGTCCACTGTATCAATTGTGAATGTACCACCATCAATTGTCATAACACCTTCTGCTTTGAGACCCTTCTGGCTTACGCTGTTTGAATCAGAATCTACGCTGTCTGCAGTATCATCCATCATTCCGCCGCCAAAGCCGCCACCACCCATTTGAGGCGCCTGACCCTCTGGCATTTGTGGTGCTTCACCTTCTGCCGGTTGTGTCTCTGCGCTATCGGACGTCTGTGCTGCTCCGCTTTCAGAGTTCTTTGAGAACATGCCTGCGCCGCCTCTTCCGCCGCCCATGCCGCCACCGCCTGGCATAGCTTCAGATTTCTTTTCAGCGGAGGCAGAACCATTTCCTGTAAAGATATCAAAATATCCATCTGAAATATTGAGAGTTCCATCTGACTGTATTGCATCACCATAAGAATCAATATCAAATGTTCCTGATGTTATGTTAAGTTCTGTTCCTGCCTTAATTCCATCATTTGCAGAAACCAGTGTGAGATTAACGTCACTTATTGTCAGTATTTCTTTTGACTGAATGCCATTGTTGATGTATCCATTAACAGTAAGTGATCCGCTTCCGGCCACAGTGAGGCTGCACTTAGCCATGATTGTTGCCTTCTGGCTGTTGCTAAATCCTTCATCCACTGCTTCTGTGCTATCTGTACTTTCAGATGCACTTGCAGTATCTGCAGAAGACGTTTCAGTTGTGCTTGTGTTGTCCTCACTTGATGTACTGTCATCAGAACTGCTTACATCAGTTGCAGCGCTATCAGCTCCACCAGCTGCCACATTTGTCTCAGTACTTGCATTTGCTTCGTCAATAGCTGCCTTGGCATCTTCATAAGTTGTCTCTGTTCCGCTTGTCAGCACATTCTCTGTTCCATCCATTACGTAAATTGTTGCGCTGTTTGCGTATTCAATATAGATTGCATCCTTCTCGCTGTTTGTAATTGTCACTCCGTTCAGAACGATCGTTACATCCTGGCCCTCAGCCTCAACTTTGATTCTTCCTTCTGTTAAGGTACCGCTAAATGAATAGGTTCCACCGGATGTGATCACAATGTCATTATCTTCTACACTTGCTCCGTTACCGGTCACAACTGATCCATTATCGGAAAGTGTGATCACTGCTGTAACATCGCTTAAATCTATACTTGCATCGGTACTAGCAACAACTGTTGCGCTCTCTGTACCTACTGTAGCTGTCTCAGTTCCACCTGTTGTTGTCCCACATCCTGCTACAAGCAAAGCAACTGCAAGCACTGTAGCAAATCCAATTCCCATTTTTGATTTCATTTTTTTATTTAACATATTATTCTCCATTCTACTTTTCACATGCCTTTAGGCTGTTCTTTAAACTCATTCTCTTTGTCTACACTGCCATTCTAAAAAAACAACCTAAATTCAGCCTAAAAAAATATTGAGGAAAATATAAATTCAGGGCGCAAAGCAATTTCCAAAAACACAAAAAACTCACACTGATCTTTCAACCAGTGTGAGCTTTATATATTAACTTTATTAAATTAGTCGCCTATACTGAATATGCGAATCTGTCACGCAGAAAATCCACACATTTAATCATCTGGCCTGCGCCCATGTAACCCCGTACATCTGCTCCATGAGTTTTCTGAGTTCATCCTTCATGGAATTGCAGGCAGATGCTTCATCTACAAAGTTCATAACTCCGATGCGTTCTTTTTTATCCTGGAAAAAGACAGCCCAACCATTCTCAGTTTTATCAAGGCATATTCTATTCTTATGATGTCCACCAATTTTGTAAAGTTTTGATGGTACCAAGTGTTCTTTGAAATATTTCTGAAGTTCCTTTGCGTTCATAGTTGCCTCCCAAGTGAAATCTCTATTTGCTATCATGAAAATAGTGGTTTCTTAAATGATTGCATGTAGTTTTGATTACTACATATAATATATCACATAACTACTTGAGTGACAACATGCTTTCGATGCAAAAATAAACATGCCTCAATACCGGCTTATTTCCCTGCCATATCAATTTGTATCCCTGTTCACATACTTATTGTGGAACTTGGAATAAACGATCTTTTGACTGCTATAAAGGCTTGAATATCCGGAGAAGGTGTAGCTCAGTGCAACAGCCAAAAGATAATACGGCATGCCTTTGAAGCCGAATAATTCAAAGCAAATAAATAGTGATGAAATAGGACAGTTGGTTACTCCGCAGAACAACGCCCCCATTCCGATAGCAGCGCAAAGAGCCGGATCAAATCCTAAAAGCTGTGAATAAAGGCAGCCAAAAGTTGCTCCTATGTAAAGAGCCGGCACGATCTCACCACCCTTATAGCCGGCGCCAAGAGTCAGCGCTGTAAAAATGATCTTCAAAAGAAAAGCAAAATAAGGAGCCTCACCACTTAAAGCCATTTCAATCACATTCATTCCAGCTCCGTTGTAATATCTTGTTCCGGAAATAAATGTAAGAGCCGCAACAATGCAGCCACCAACAAACACTCTCAAATATGGATTGGTAAAAAACTTCTTATAAAGTCGTCCTGATATTTTCAAAACATCACAAAAGATCACGCTCACTACCGCACACAGGATTGCAAGAATTGCAGTGAATATCGCATTATAAACAGTAAACTCAGGTACAATGTTTACTGCAAAGATTTCTCCCTGAGCTCCTAAAAACTCCGCTACTCCCGAAGCTACAAGAGCCGAAACAACGCATGGCACAAGAGCTGAATAGTACATAATACCTACATTTTCGATCTCCATTGCCATAAACGCAGCAGTCATAGGAGTTCCGAAAAGCGCTGAGAAAGCAGCACTCATACCACACATAGTGATGATCTTTATATTTCCATCCTTGAGTCTGAAGAGCTTGCCGAGATTGTAGCCGATACTTCCGCCCATCTGAAGCGCCGCACTCTCACGACCTGTTGAACCACCAAACAGATGAGTCAAAGTCGTAGATATGAAAATAAGCGGAGCCTTTGTAATAGGAAGGTTCTCCCCCGCCTGGATAGACTTGATCACAAGGTTTGTTCCCTTATCCTCGTAATCCTTGCAGAGCCTGTACAGAAACACTATCAAAAGACCTGCAAAAGGGAGCCCTAAGATAATTAAATCATGCTCGCTTCTAAAACCTGTAGCCCAAACTATCGCCCGGCCAAAGGCTGCACCAATAGCTCCAACCACAATTCCTGTGATACTTCCCAGAATTATCCACCTGAAAAAGACTCTTATTCTCCCAATCAGATCCATCTCCGGCATATGATCGATGATGTACTCGATAGGATTACTGTTCTTTTCTTTATTTTCCATACACTTAACCTCAAACTTCTGTAAAAAATATTACTTATAGCGCAGTAATATCGCGATATTTTTAGGATTATGACACATTTGACCCGGTTTCGTAATACTTTTTTGGAATAACCATAAAACTTTCACAAATAAAAACTAAGTTTTCATAATATGCAAAACAGGGCAATGAAATGCTTTCTAAGCACTGCACTGCCCTTTTTTATCATATCACTTATTACTTGTACTGACTCACATTGGATGCATCTACAGCTTCAAATGGAACATAGATACATTTGTGATCCTCTGTAGCATAATCGATTCCCTCGATCGTACCGCCACTTCCAAGTGCTATAGCCGCCTTTACAGCTGAAGCCCCCTGACCTGCTGCGCTCTGAAGAACCGTAAATGCCATCTCACCGGAAGAGATTGACTCGCAGCCATCTGCTGTTGCATCGACGCCGCACACAGGAATCTTGGTATAATCCAGACCATATTTTTTCATTCCACTGATAACACCAAGAGCCATCGTGTCATTGTTACAAAAAACAGCATCAACGCTCTGCCCTGTCTTCATAAAGATTCCAAGCTTGTATTCAGCTTCAGTGTCAGACCAGTTTGCATAATCCTTAAAGACGTATGTTGCATTGCAGCCATTTTCTTTTAAAGTCTTGATAACTGCATTAGTTCTTCCAATTGTAGCTGAATGTCCCTGCTCTCCCTCAAAAATGATTACATTAAGACTTGAAGGATTGCCAAGTTTTTTTAGGACATATTCAGCCTGAAGCTGTCCGGCCTGCTCCTCACTTGAACCTGCGTAAATATATTTATCGGCAGTAAGATGTTCATCCGAAGGCTGGTTATTAACATAGATGATCGGAAGATTTCCTGCTGCCACATTCATCTGAAGAGCTGTACTGGCATCAGATGGTCTCAGGATAATTGCTGTATATCCCTTTGAAGCTGCGGTTGCTACAAGCTCTGCTTCCATCTCAACGCTTCCGCCTGTCTCAACCAGATCAACAGTCGCTCCACTGCTGGTGGCAGCCGATGTAACCGCATCGGCCAGCTGGCCTCTGAAAGTATCAGTAACATCATTCATGATCAAAAGAATTTTTGCCTTTCCGCCACCACCAGTGCTCGCCGTGCTTCCTGAAGCAGCTCCGCAGCCTGCGATGACCGTAACCAGCAATAATCCTGTTAAAAGAACTGTAATAATCTTTTTCATCTTACAAGCCTCCTCAAATCTTGAACTTCTGAACATAAGAAGTGAGCGTGTGGCTGGTTCCTGCAAGTTCTTCAGAATTATCTGCCACATCCTGACTACTTCTGGTGATATTCTCAGCCATCTCAACCATATTCTCTGATGTAGCAAGGATCTCATCTGCACTGGCCGCCTGTTCCTCAGAAATGGCTGCTACATTGGTCGCAACATCATCAACCTTCTGCACATCTTCTATCATGTTCTCAATAAGCTTGTTGGATTCTTGAATATTGTTATAAATCTGGTCAAAAGTACCAACGGCAACGCCGATAAGTTCACTGTTTTCCTGAATGCTTGTAGCACTGGCATGGGCCTGTCCCACCGCATTCTCAATAAGTTTGTGCACCTCTTCAATGAGGTTTGCGATATTCTGAGCACTTTCCGCTGATGTCTGCGCAAGTTTACCAATCTGAGTAGCAACAACAGCAAAGCCTTTTCCTGCTTCACCTGCTCTTGCTGCTTCTATGCTGGCATTAAGGGAAAGGAGATTTGTTTCCTCAGCAATCTCACCGATCATTCCAACAATATTTGTGATCTCTTCAGAAGCTGTTCCAACCTTGTTGATAGAATTAACAAGTTCGTTGTTTGCAGCTTCGATATCCTGCATGGCTGTGCTGAGTTTCTCCATGTCCTGACGACCTTTTTTAGAAATCTCAACGGTTTCCTTCATGCTCTCATTGGCCTTGTCACTATTATCTCTTGTGTCGGAAACAATAGTTGCAAGAGTTGTTGCATTCTGCGCAATATCATTAACCGCTGTAGCAAGCTGATCAACTGTTTCATTGAGCTGCTTCATAGCCTCTGACTGGGCCTGCGAAGCATCATACATCGTCCGTGAAACCTGATCACTGCTATCAGACTCCTGTCTTAGTTTCTCTGATTCCTCACTGATACTCTTAAGCATATTTCTCATAGAAGTAACAAACTCTGTAACCTTGCCTCCCATGATTCCAATCTCATCATTACTCTCAGAATTAACTTCAATTGTAAAGTCTCCCTCTGACATAGCTGTGATATTTTCTGTAATATGTCCAAGAGGAGCGATAACTCTTCTAACTACATAGAGAATTGAAACAACTATAAGAACAACTGCGATAATACCGATAATGATAAGCAGATTACTCATCTGTGTTACCGCTCTTAAGATAATGCTTGTAGGAATATATGATACAAGCACCCAGTCAGTTCCTTCTATTTCCTTAAAAGCTGTCATGTAAGTTGCAATCTCTTCAGTTGTATAATCGCCGGCTGAAAGCTTTTTGTATGCTCCATCAAGAAAAGCATCTGATGATGAACCGGTCAGCTTTGTTGATACAAGACTTGAATTTCTATGGGCAAGAATCGTGTAATCAGACTTATCCACAAGGAAAGAGCTTGCATTTGTCATTTTTACACCGGAATTAACGATGATACTGATGGCGTCAAGTGGCACGTCAGCTGCAAGGACCTTCAGCTCATCACCTTCCATATCTAAAATACCTGTAGCACTGATAACTGTTGTACCGTTTGCATCAGAATGTGCTCCGCCATAAGCCATATCCACTCTTGTGATACCCTGCTTATACCATGCACTTCCAAGTACATCAGACTCGGTAGTTTCAGACTTAGACGCTTTGATAAGCTTTCCATTTGACGTTCCAATATACAGTCCGTTTGGACAACTGGAGTTATAGCCATAGAACATATCCAGCATACCTGAAAGCTCGCCCTCTGCAGGATTTTCTTTTTCTATAAAGTATTTAACTGTGCTAAAAAACTGCAGATTTTCACTAAGCCATGCCTCAATATTGTCGGCCTGATTCGAAATAGACGACTCAAGAGTTTCATTTGCCATTTCAGTCATCCTGCTCTTTGAAAGCAGCGACGCCACAAGAACAAGTGCTATGACCATTGCCGATACAAGCGGAACGATGTAGCAAATAAGCTTAGTACTTATCTTTTTTGTTTTTTTCTTTTTTTCAGTCTTTTCAACCATTTTTCTCTCTTTCTCGCTTTCGCGGACACAAAAAATAGCACATTACTAAATCGGTAATGCATGTTTATTATAGCATCAACCATCCAGAAATGTGCTTGATATCGTACTAATTTATACAATTTTCAGACAGTTTACAAACTGTTTATCAACCCTTCAATTCCCTGTGATCTGTATATTTCCTTGTAATACTGCACTTCATCCTTGATTATTGAGTCAATCTGCTTCATACCAAGAAGCTCAACAGGTGCCTTGTCATCAGTCATGATATTCTCACCCGCTTCATATTCTGTCGCAGTCAAAAGAGCTCTCTCCATCATGGCCGCCAGTTTTTCATTTTTCTCTTTTGCCGAATTGCTCTCAAGATTAGTAAGAAACTCATCTGACTCTGTGGCAAACAACTCTTTATTGGTTGCCCCTGGAACATCAACTACTACAACGTTCTTAAACACTGATGAAATAGTGTCCGCCAGATATGTGTTGATCGTAGCTTCCTGGCTTCCACTCTGGGTCTCATCACTGTACATGTTCATGTTGACCACCATAACACCGCCGGGTGCCAAATGCTCTTTTACCAGGGAAAAGAACTCCACAGAAGACATCTGAAATGGAATAGTAATATCCTGATATGCGTCAACCATGATAACATCATACTGGTCACTTACTGCTGCCAGATAGGCTCTTCCATCGTAAGTTGTAACTGAAGTAGTATCAGGAAGTTCAAAATACTTATGGGCAAGATCTGTGATCTTATCATCAATCTCAACACCGGTGACATTCACATTATCAAAATATCTGCTAAGCTGTGTCGCGTATGTGCCTGACCCCATTCCAAGGATAAGTACATCCACATCCTCACCATTTTCCGCCTTGTCTTTTACTCCGCACATGTAAGGAGCTGCCATGGCATAGTCATAATACATACCGGTCAGCGCACCTTCTTTTACCAAAACTGACTGAACTCCAAAGAGAACGTTTGTGGAAAGAATTACGGAATTTGGTGTTTCTTTTACCTGAAGATAGTTGTATACAGACTCGCCTTCATAGGTAAGGCCACTCTCCCAAAAGGCAAAGCTTGTGCTGTGTCCAAAGACGCAACATATAGCAAAGATCAGTATCCCTGCTATTACCTTACTTAGATTTTTTTTTTGAGTTTTTTCTTTTTCCAAAGTCTCATTAGAAGAAGCGTCAGCCTCATCCGGACTTAGAAAATAGCAAACACAAAGTGCTACCAGGATACCTGCGAAAATAAGGAATGTAACTGAAGTTCCGACTGCAGGAATAGTTATAAATGTAGGAGCAAAAGTACCGATAATGCTTCCTACTGTATTGAATGCACCGAGAGTTCCGATGATTCTACCGTTATCCTCAAGGGAATCCGTTGTATATTTGGCAAGGCTCGGTGTAACAGTTCCAAGCAAAAACAAAGGATAAACAAACACGATCATACATGCCGCAAAGGCTGCAATCACGAGGAAATTCGAGTTAACAGTAAATACCAAAATTGCTGAAATTCCAAGTATTATGTACTTTCCAACAACCGGGATCAGCGCGATCCAAAGGGCTGCAATGAGAACCCTTCCGTAGAGTTTTCCGGGATCCTTGTCCTTATCAGCTTTTCGGCCACCGTAGATATTACCAAGTGCCATGGCAATCATGATCGTTCCGATTATTATAGTCCACACAATCTGTGATGAACTAAAATATGGGGCCAGGAGCCTGCTTGCACCAAGCTCTACCGCCATTACAGACATTCCTGAAAAGAACTCTGTTAAATAAAGAAATAACTTATTTTTTAATATTTTCTTATGTCTCATCTACTCACCCAACACTTCTCATTTTTATATTGCCGGTATCAGTCGTTAAATTTCTTAAGTTCCGATGCGGCAAGAGGAATAGCCAGTCCAAAAGAAAGCACATCGGCACAGGACTGCGCCATCTCAACTCCAAGAATACCTAATAATGGAGGTAATATCAATATCATTGGTATAAAGAAAAGGCCATTTCTTGATGATGCCATTATGGAAGCTTTGACACCTTTTCCAATAGACTGAAGCATCATGTTGCTGATAACGATTGTTCCTGAAAGCGGAAGCGTGCAGGCCTGAAATCTGAGTGCTGCTACGCCGACCTCCATCGCCATCGGATTTTTAGAGAAAAGAGCTATTATATCCGGTGCAAAAATAAAGCATACAACGCCTATTCCAACGAGAAATACTGTTGAATACTTCACGCAGAAAATGAACCCCTCTTTTACCCTCTTTGTAAGGCCTGCGCCATAGTTAAATGAGCAAACGGGCTGATATCCCTGGCCAAATCCGATAAGGGCAGAAGCCATCATCATCATGACTCTTCCGGCAACAGACATGCCTGCGATTGCAGCGTCTGATCCAATAGCGCCAGCAGTTCTGTTCAGGATAAGAGTGGCAATAGCTGCCATCCCCTGTCTGAATAAAGAAGGCGCACCGCCATTTACGATTTCTTTTAGATAATAGCCATTGATGTGTACATTTTTGATGCTGAGCTTGATATTCTCACCCTTGCTGGTTCCAATCAAAAGAACAATAAAGCTTGTAACCTGTCCCATTACAGTAGCGATCGCAGCACCTCTGACCTGCATGTGGAAAACCAGAATAAGGAGCGGATCAAGAACAATATTCATGACAGCGCCGCACATAAGCCCGATCATGGCATATACAGCACTTCCCTGAAATCGCAGCTGATTGTTTATAACAAACTGAGCCATCATAAAAGGAGCACCAAACAGGATTATCCTCATGTAATCCATGGTAAACTGCATGGTTGTGCTGGTGGCACCAAGAAACTGCGCAATCTCTTCTACAAAAATGTTTCCAACAACTGCAAATATAACCCCCAGAATCAGCGACAGTGCAAATCCGGTGGATGCCATCTCATTGGCTTCTTTGTGATTGCCGGCCCCAAGCATTCTGGAAAGGAAATTGCCTGAGCCGTGGCCGCAGAAAAAACCTGTTGCCTGAATAAGCGCCATCACTGTAAATACAAGTCCTACAGCTGCCGTTGCTGCAGTATTGACCACAGGATCAGATGACACCCTTGCCACAAAAAATGTATCTGCTGTGTTATAAATAGCCGTTACCAGCATGCTTATGATAGTCGGAACAGAAAGCGACAGAATAAGCTTTGGTACCGGTGTTGTTGTTAAATATTCTCTTCTGTTTTGTGTTGCCATTAAGTATATAACCTATTTTCTTCTTAATATTTTATTGCTGCTCTTTCAGCTCATCAAACTTCGCCTTCATAGTAGGATTGTTCCTTGTAAGCTTTTTTACGCTGACATCATCCACCTTACTGTTGGCAATCCTAAGCTGATTGTCGCTTCCAAGAAGTTCTTTTTTAACCTTTTCAAGGTGCTGGATAGTCTTATCGATTTCTTCTATAGCAGTATCAAAATGCTTGTGGGCAAGATTGTAATTCTTGCTAAAGTCATCCTTGAACTTCATGAGAGAATCTTCAAAATTGGAGATATCAATATCCTGACTGCGGACTGCTGCCAGCTCCTGCTTGTATGAAAGCGCACCGAGAGCTGCGTTCCTTAAAAGCGTGATCATTGGAATGAAGCACTGTGGCCTTACAACGTACATCTTGTCATACTTGTAAGAAACATCAACTATTCCTGCATTATACAACTCACTATCGCTTTCGAGAAGAGATACCAAAACCGCATATTCGCAGTTTTTCTCTTTTCTGTCCTTATCAAGTTCCTTAAAGAAATCCTCGTTTTTATGCTTGGTTGCAGTTTCATCCATCTCATTTTTCATCTCGAACATGATGGATATGATCTCAACACCGTTCTCATCTGTTTCTCTGTAGATATAATCGCCCTTACTTCCGGTTCTTGCATCATTATCTTTTTCAAAATATGCATTCTTAAAAGCTGTGGCACGGAGCTGATTGAACTGGATCTCACAGTGCTGCTCAAGGGTTTCACCAACCATCTTTGTGGACATCTTGGTCTTTAAATCCTTATAGAACTCAACTTCTTTTTCCTTCTGCTCAAGAAGGATCTTTCCTTTTTCTTTTTCCTGAGTCAGTGCATTTTCAAGGTCTCTTGCCTTCTCATTGAATGAGCTTTCAAGTTCATGCTTCTCATCCTCGACCTTTTTTACCGCCTCCAGAACCGCAAGCCTGGTCTTATCTGAAGTGCTTTCTATCTCAAGCTGAAGCTTACTGTTTTTCTCCTGAGCTTCGCGGAGCTTGTCCTTTAACTGCTCAATTTCTACAGCCTTCTCCTCTTTTATATCATTTATTTTTTGGTTTTGCTCTTCAATCTCTTTATACTGTTTCGTTTTTAACTCTTCGATGATCTTGATCTGATTTTCAATCTCTTTCTCATACTGCTGCTTGGTCTTAAGAGTAATCTTGTCCTCCTGCGCAGCCATCTCCAGAGCATGCTTCTCCTGGAGGTGTTTCTCAAGCTCACTTGTTCGTCTGTCCAGGTCTTTTTCAAACTCTTTATCCCTTATCTGCTGAACGATCGAACTGAGCTCTGTATCATCAACCGTAAATGCCTGCCCGCAATGTGGGCACTTAAGTTCTGCCATATCCCTAACCTCCATCAAAACAAAGCTAAAACTTCTCATGTATTATAACATGCAGCATAAAGGGATTTAAATAATCCTTAACATGGTTCTTCTTCATTTACTAATATTATCCGTTACTTGCTTATAAAAGTTCATATATCAAAGTAAATATCTCTCTATTTTTTCTTCTATCTTTTTTTGATCAAATGGCTGACTTTCAGATTCAGTAGTGAACAAGATATCTTTTCCAACTTCTAATCCATTATCTTCATATTCCCTTAACTTGCATAATGCATTAGAAGCATATTCGCCATTAGATACCAAACCGAAATGCTCCCAGTATACTGTTCTGCGTGTGCGGCTATTAAGGGTCGCAAAGTCCGGGTAAAATATTTTTCCATTTTTTAAGATGACTTTAGGCTCATATGTATAAATGATTTTATGCTTAAAAAATAAATCAGCCAGTATTTTTTCAGATTTTGAACGGACTTTCTCTCCTTGATCTGTTAAATATGATTTTGTCATCGGGTACTCATTCTTTTGACCGCAATGAGTTCTTTTCCATTCTTGAATAAACTCCCCATCCGTTTGAATAATAGGATCTACTAAAATTTTTCTGGCGTCACACAAGTTCTCATACACTTTTTCAATAGAAGCTGCATCATAACTTTTCACAAAGCGCATTATTTTATAACGTGCGTCCACTAGTGCCCTTCTCACTGCCAAATCATAGTCACGTTGAGCAACAGCCTTGACAAAAGCTAATTTTTCTCTTGGTATATATTTGCGTGTTTTATCCTCGTTGACTTCATAATACTGATAGCCATTCTTTCTATTTGTCGTGCATATTTTCTTGTCCGCAAGATTTGAATTTGTTTTTAGTCTGCTATCAATTTCAAGAATCTGTTGATCAATTTGTTTTACTTGTTGTTTTAATTGGAGTAAATAGTCTTCCACTTTTTTCCTTCCTCTACTTTAATTTATCTTTTTGCATTTTGCTCAATTTTTCTTGTTCCATATCCGCTATTTATTTCTAAGCATGTCAAAGCAACATTTATATAACGAGACATGCATTCCCACAAATGCACTAGCATGACATCGCATCAGTTTTTACTCATAACATGTCCCCTTTCTGCTCTACAACATGATACCGTACGCAATTCAGTTCAGAACATGTCTCATTTCTGCGCTTCGACATGATATGTATTCAATTCGCCCAAGAACATGTCTTCTCTTTACGTCTCCGGCATGACAATTTTCCGTCTTGGGCAAATAGCATGTCTGTGCCGGTTTCGTTGACATGTTATATCAAAAAACTTCTCTTTTCCATGTCCATAGTCCATAAGTCATGCATGGAATTTAAGTAAAATCTATCTATCACATGCTTGCGCTCCAAAACCAACTAAAAAAGTGATTGGAATAGTATGGCGAACTGCCTAAACATTTAGATAATACATAAGAAAAATTGAAACTAGCGAAAAATATACCTCATCGCAAACTAAAAGTCAATGAAAAAAACAAGAAGTCGAAAACATCACGGCTTCTTGTTTTGTGTTGCTACTCTGCTTCCACTATGCATTCCCTTGCATTCATGCCACGCGGAACAACATGGACATTGGAATATGTACACTTCGGTGCGTGCCTGATAAACAGGCCGTATGCCGGCACATCGCCCATAGCGCTGTTCTCAGGATAATCAGTGACATTCTCATGTATTTCAGGTAAAAGATTTATCTCTTCCTTGTCGTCTCTATATACCACTTCAAAGTCACTGATCATAATTTCCCCAAGATTTTTTCCAATTATATTATCCGAAGAATCATTTTCATTAAATTCACATTCACCAGCAACAATTCCGCCAGCTACTATCTCAGATACCCCTTCCTTGGTCAAAAGAGCTTCCATCTGCTTCCGGGTCATCCTATACCCCGTCACAATTGACGGCACCTCAGCATTTGCAGCCTTGATATTCTCAATAACCACGCCATCTATGGAACCGCCAAAAAAGCGCTTCATCTCATCCTCTACATCAGCATATCCAAACTTATTCCTCTTGCAAAGGCAGATAAAAAGCGGACAGGCAACGTTGTCCATCGTGATATTGCGGACGGTAACATTTTTTACATTGCTTCCATCAGCCGACTCAATGGCAATTCCCGAGCACGTTCCCGGATAAATATCTAAAAAGAAATGACAATTCTCGCATGTCACATTTTCAATGTCATAGTAAGTCTCTGTCCCGATTTTAAAAGCATTGGCAACGCTAAGAACCGTGCAGTCTGAAAAGCGTACATTCTTCGTGCCACGCATCTTTCCTTCGGAAGCCACATTTAATCCGTCGTGGTCGTGGACCCTTGGAGCCTTAACGCACAGTCCGTCATCTGCAGTTGAAATAAAACAATGTGTAACTTCAACATCCTCACTGCCCATAACATCAATACCATCAGTGTTTGCTACGTGGCGGTTTCCATTGATTACTACATTTGAAACCTTCACATTCTCGCAACCATCAATACACAGATTCCAGTCCATGGAATCCTCCAGGATGACATTCTCAATGATCACATTCCTGCAGCCATTTGCCCAAAGCATGTACATAGGCCTCTTGATCTTTGGCTGACCATTTCCATATTTATCCTCAGCGTAGCGAATGCGGCTTCTGATCGCATATCTCATAGTATCCACAGGATATCCCATTGGATCATAAAGAAATGGTGGCTGTTTGATCTTTTCAAGAGGTGTCAAAAGAGGCTTCTTAAGAGGCAAATAAACAAAGTATTCTCCGCTGCCATAAAACCTTCCACCACCTGTAACGCGGACATTCTCCGCATTATCAAGGATTACAAACGCATCTACAAAATTGTCATGGTCTTTGGATGCAACCAGAGCACTATCCCCGGTTATCCACAAAGTAGTATTGTCATAGATCTTAACAGTACCTGAAATGTACCATCCGCCATCCACCAGCACTACTCCGCCGCCTGAGCTTTTAGCCGCATCAGCAGCTTTTTGAACAGCTTCCGTATTAACTGTCATTCCATCAGCTACTGCTCCGAAGTCTCTTATATCAAATACCTTCGACATGTTCTTATCCGGAAGCCCCTGCTGCCTAATATACTGCCCATAAGGAATTCCTTTATAATAATCACCCTCATAGATCACACCATTATCAGGCATTGTCGCCCTGTCTATCTGCATACCCGTTTTTCCTCCGCGTTTTTATATCATTATATTACATATTGAGCCTCAGAGTATGATATGATGGTGTGGTACTTAAAATCACTTCATATATCTTTTGGAGACAGCAATGCAGAACATCGGAATTGTTTTTGGTTGTTTCATACCTATGCACAAGGGACATGAGTCCCTTATAAAAAGAGCTCTTTCAGAAAATGACAGGCTGATACTGGCTGTATGCGGATATCAGACTGACAGAGGCAAAGATTTTCTGGACTTTGCCACCAGATTTAAAATCGTCACAGAAATGTTCCAAGATGATCCACGAGTAATTGTTGTAAAAATCGATGACAAAAAGCTGGGTCTTGATGGCACCTTTACCCACGAAAACTGGGTTTTATGGGGAAACGAACTTTTTGAACAGGCAGGGATTTCGCCGGATAGCGCACACTTTAACTGGTACACCGGAGAACCATCTTACATAGATAAACTTGGAAAAATATATCCGGACCACACATTCAATCTTGTAGACAGAGCAGTCATACGTGTATCCGGAACTGAGATTCGAACCAATCCCACAATCCACGCAGATGACATCAATGAGGCGTTCAGAAATTACCTGGAAGAGACAGGAATGCTTAAATAAAAAATAATAATTTTTTTTTTTAGGGGAAAACTATCATGAAAAACATTATTGAAAGTTTACTTGAAACAGATCTTTACAAATTTTCTATGGGTCAGGCTATTTATCACAACTTTCCTGACTACACCACAACCTGGTCATTCAAATGCAGAAATACTGACGTGAAATTCACACCTGAAATGGTTGAAGAAATCAAGCGTCAGATCTACGCATACTGTGACCTCAATTTCGATGAGGATGAACTTGCATACCTTGCAGGAATTAAATGGATAAAAAAATCCTATGTTGATTTCCTTCGTTTATGGCACCCAAGATATGAGGATTTCACAATTGGAACTGACGCTCCATGCGGACTTTCAATCGAGACAAACGGAACCTGGCTCAACACATCCATGTATGAGATTCCAACTCTTGCCATTGTAAATGAAGTGTACTTCCGCATGGCCTATGACTATGATGAACTCTTCTCTTCTTTTGAAGAGAAGCTTGATGAAAAAATTTCAATGCTCACAAGCGGCACTTACAAGATTGGTGCATTCAGTGAGTTTGGTCTCAGAAGACGCCTATCTGCTGAAGCCCAGGAGCTTGCTGTAATGAAGCTCAAGAATGCCAAGCTCGACGGTTCAATCTTTGTAGGAACATCAAACGTTTATCTTGCAAAGCTTCTTAATGTAACTCCTGTAGGAACAATGGCTCACGAATGGATCATGTGTGTCGGCCAGGGTAACCACAAGCACAATCCTGCATACTCCAACTGGTATGCCCTCGATTATTGGGTAAAAGAATATGGAATTCTTAACGGAACAGCTCTTACAGATGCTATAACAACAGACTGCTTCCTCCGCGACTTCCAGCTCACATATTCAACTCTTTTCTCAGGCGTAAGACATGACAGTGGCGATCCATTTGAATGGGGCGAAAAGATGATAAAACACTACGAGAGCCTTGGCATTGATCCAAAGACAAAGACTCTTCTCTTCAGCGACAGCCTTGATTTCAAACGCGCCAATGATATCTTTGCTCACTTTAACGGAAAGGCAAAGGTTGCTTTTGGAATCGGCACCTATATAGCCAACGACACCAAAGTTCCGCCTCTTAACATCGTAATGAAGACAACAGCCTGCAATGGTCAGGATGTTGCCAAAATCTCTGATGTTGAAGGCAAAGGAATGTGCAAAAATCCTGCATACGTCGATTATCTGCAGAGGTGCATCGATTGGAGAATGGAGAACGAAGCGATTTGATTAAAAATTTTAATGCTAAAAAAGAAATTGAAAACATAACAGCCTGGATCAAAGAGTGGTTTGATAATAACGGGCCAAAAGCCAGTGCTGTCATTGGATTATCCGGTGGAAAAGACTCAACAATAGTCGCTGCTCTCTTAGTGAGAGCTCTTGGAAAAGACAGAGTTGTCGGTGTTCTAATGCCTGACGGAGAGCAAAAAGATATTGATGATTCCAAAAAAGTCGCTGAGATACTTGGAATAAAGTCACATATCGTGAACATCCACCCTGCAGTTGAAGGTGAGAAAAAAGCCTTAGAAGCAGCTGGCGTCACTCTTTCGAAAGATGCCATGATCAACACACCACCAAGGATCCGCATGGCTACGCTCTATGCCATTGCCCAGTCTCTTCCAAACGGTGGCCGCGTTGCCAACACCTGCAATGCCTCAGAAGACTACGTCGGCTACTCAACCAAATACGGCGATGCCGCAGGAGACTTTAGCCCCTGCTCTGACTTCCTTGTATGCCAGATGAGAGCCATCGGTGATGAACTTGGTCTTCCATCTGAACTCATTCACAAGACTCCATCAGATGGTCTTAGCGGAATGTCAGATGAAGACAAACTTGGTTTTACCTACGATACTCTTGATAAATACGTCCTCACAGGAATCTGTGAAGATGAGGAAACAAAAAAGAAGATTGACCACCTTCACGCGATCAACCTTCATAAACTTCAAACCATACCAACCTATCGCCAGAGCTAAGTAAGAATCTAGGAGGACGGATTAAATGACTTTATTAAGACAGAGGGACGGTTCTATTGAC
>JAEEGH010003461.1_pt1 | contig 41451 bp, 17 predicted proteins | sample 9134181 | NCBI WGS metagenome assembly JAEEGH01 (sample SAMN16246544, study PRJNA631951) | gut metagenome | biome: gut microbiome; feature: rumen; material: DP-attached | host: Bos | place: Iran: Karaj | collected 2018-10 | reverse complement strand
CCCGGGTACTGGCTCAGTACATTGTGGAAAATCTGGACTGCCCCTATGTGAAGAAAGCGGAAATTGCCGGACCCGGTTTTATCAATTTTTATCTGAACCCGGACTGGGTGTACGACATGCTGGCCCGGATCGTGGAAGCCGGGGAGAATTACGGCAATCTGTCCAAAGCGTCTGACGAAAAAATTCAGATGGAATATGTCAGCGCCAATCCCACCGGTCCGCTGCATGTGGGACACGGACGGGGCGCGGCGGTAGGCAGCGCGCTGGCCAATCTGCTGAAGGCGGCGGGGTATGACGTGGAGCAGGAATACTATATCAACGACGCCGGCAACCAGATGAACAACCTGGCCCGTTCCGTCAATGCCCGGTATCTGGAACTGCTGGGAAAGGAAATCGAATTCCCTGAAGACGGATACCACGGTCACGACATTATCGATACGGCACAGCGCATCATCAACAAGTACGGCGACCGTTTCCTTCAGATGGAGGAAGAAGAACGGCTGGAAGAGTTCAAGACCATCGCCTATCAGGAAAAGCTGGCGGCACTGAAGGAAGATCTGGAACGCTTCAACGTCCGCTTTGATGTATGGTTCAGTGAAAAGACCCTGCACGAAGCAAATAAAATCAAAGAAGCCTGTGACAGACTGCTGGAAAAGGGTTACATGTATGAACAGGACGGGGCCCTGTGGCTGAAGTCTACCGCATTCGGCGACGACAAGGACCGGGTGGTGATCCGGGATAATGGCGTTCCTACTTACTTTGCGGCGGATATCGCTTACCATGCCAATAAATTCGGCCGTGGTTTTGACCGGGTCATCAATCTGTGGGGGGCAGACCATCACGGGTACATTGCCCGGATGAAGGCGGCCATGCAGTGCATGGGTTATCAGCCGGAACAACTGGAAATTTTGATTCTTCAGATGGTCCGTCTGCTGCGGGACGGGCAGGAAGTGAAGATGTCCAAACGGACCGGCCAGAGTGTGACCCTGAACGAACTGATTGATGAAGTTGGAACGGACGCGGCCCGGTTCTTCTTTGTGATGCGTTCCATCGACAGCCAGCTGGACTTTGACCTGGACCTGGCCAAGAAAAAATCTAACGATAATCCGGTGTTCTATGTGCAGTATGCCCACGCCCGGATCTGCAGCATTATGCGGCAGGTGGCGGAAGCCGGTATCGAGGTGCAGGGGAAGGGTGATTACAAACTCCTGACGGAGCCGGTGGAAGTGGACCTGATCAAAAAGCTTGGTGAATATCCGGAGATGCTGGCAACGGCGGCAAAGGAACGGGCGGTGCAACAGGTGGCCCACTATGTGTACGACCTGGCGGGACTGTTCCATTCCGCATATAACCAGTGCCGCATCCTGGGTGTCAATGAGGATCTGCAGCAGGCGCGGCTGGCCATGGTCATTGCAGTGGGACATGTAGTACGGCATGCACTGTCCATTTTAGGTGTATCCGCTCCGGAAAAAATGTAACATACTGCAGGAAATTCGTGCACATTTCACAGATTTTGGAAGCCTTAAAATTTTGACTTGAGTTTCCCTGGTTTTATTTTTATAATAAAAGGTAAGTATAGTTAAGAAAATTAAATATAAAAATAGTGTTTTTCATTGCAGGCGGGAGCTTGGGCGGCTTATGGGCGGTCCGCGAATAAGCGGGGCATCATTCCGCCGGCAGAAGAACAGACAACTGATTAGAAGGGACGGGTACAGTTCAATGGCAACAAAGTACATTTTTGTAACAGGCGGCGTGGTTTCTTCTCTCGGAAAAGGAATTACGGCAGCTTCTCTGGGACGTTTGCTGAAGAGCCGGGGCTATAAGGTTACGGTACAGAAATTCGATCCTTATATCAATATCGATCCGGGAACCATGAGTCCGTATCAGCACGGTGAAGTGTTCGTGACGGATGATGGAGCGGAAACGGATTTGGACCTGGGCCATTATGAACGGTTTATTGATATCAACCTGTCCAAAAGTTCCAACGTGACTACCGGTAAAATTTACCAGTCCGTTATTACAAAAGAACGCAGGGGTGATTAGCTGTGCGGCACGGTGCAGGTCATTCCTCATATTACCAACGAGATTAAATCCCGGGTGTTCCGTGTCGGCAACAATGACAACGCGGATTTTGTTATTACCGAAATCGGTGGCACGGTAGGCGATATTGAAAGCCTGCCGTTCCTGGAAGCTATCCGTCAGGTAAAAAAGGATGTGGGTAAAAACGATGTACTCTACATTCATGTTACGCTGGTTCCCTATATCGGCGCGGCGGGTGAACTGAAAACGAAACCCACCCAGCACAGCGTCAAGGAACTGCGCAGTATCGGTATTACACCGGATATTCTGGTGTGCCGAAGCGAGCATCCCATGTCCGAGGACATGATCGCTAAGCTGGCCATGTTCTGCGATGTGGACAAAGAGGCGGTCATCCAGAACCTGACAGCTAAAAGCATTTACCAGGTGCCGCAGCTGCTGGAAGAACAGCACATGGATGACATCGTGCTGCAGAAACTGGATATGCCTTTGAAACCGAAAGATATGTCCGGCTGGCATGATATGGTTGCGCGTATCCTGAAGCATTACGACCGGAAAGTGACCATTGCGGTGGCCGGCAAATATGTGGAACTGCAGGATGCTTATATCAGTATTACGGAGTCATTGAAACATGCGGCCCTGCATAATGAGGCGGAACTGGATATCCGCTGGGTGAATGCGGAGAAAATCGAAGCCCCGGGCACAGATTTGGACAAAGTCTTCGAAGGGGTGGACGGTATTCTGGTACCCGGTGGTTTCGGAGACCGGGGCATCGAAGGCAAAATTTCTGCCGTACGTTATGCCCGGGAGCATAAGATTCCATTCTTCGGCATCTGCCTTGGCATGCAGTGTGCTGTCATCGAGTTTGCACGGAATATCTGCGGCATGCAGGACGCCAACAGCAGCGAATTTAAAGCGGAGGTTCCGGCGGTCATCGATCTGATGCCGGATCAGGTGGATATTGAGGACAAGGGCGGCACCATGCGGCTGGGCCTGTACCCCTGCAAAGTTTATCCCGATACCTTGACGGATAAGGCCTATGGCCAGCCTCTTGTATATGAACGCCATCGCCATCGTTACGAATTCAATAATGAATATCGGGATGTACTGACGAAAAATGGTCTCGTGCTGGGCGGCATTTCACCGGACAACCGTCTGGTTGAAATTGTGGAGCTGCCCCAAAGCGAACATCCCTGGTTCCTGGGCTGCCAGTTCCATCCTGAATTCAAGTCCCGTCCTACAAAAGCCCATCCGCTGTTCCGTGATTTCATCGCGGCGGCGCTGCAGTATAAGAAATAAGCAAGTTTTACCCTCACTCTGAAATCTTTTCGGGGTGAGGGTGTTTTTTTGTAGACACTGAAGTTGGGATTTATCGTTTTTTTGAATTGGCGACAGTAATATGGTAAAATAATTACAACGTTCATATTGGGAATAGTGAAGCGGAGAAAGTGCGCAATTATTATGCTGCAGGGCTGTGACAGAGGAGGACATCATGAGAATCAGGCGTGCTTTTCAGAATGCTGCTCATATTTTGACAGTATTTACTCTTATGACCTGTGGGGGCGCAGTTCAGGCGATGGAAAAAGAAAACGATGTACGGGAAATTCCGTTTTCTTCGATAGAAGGTGTACGGATCGGTAATGCCCAGGATGACGTGGCCAAAACCGGTGTGACCGTTCTTTGTTTTCCGGCAGGAGCAAAGACCGGGGTGGATATCAGCGGTGGCGGTCCGGCGTCCCGGGAGACCCCAGTGTTAGATCCCACGAAAGAAAATATCGGAATCCATGCCATTGTTCTTTCAGGCGGCAGCGCTTACGGACTGGCGGCCGCTGATGGTGTGATGCAATGCCTGGAAGAACATGATATTGGTTTTGATACCGGTTTTGCGCGGGTTCCGCTAGTGGTGCAGAGTTGTATTTTCGACCTTTCCTACGGCAGCGCCAATGTGCGCCCGGACAGAAAAATGGGATATGATGCCTGTCTTGATGCCTTGAATAAGGGCAAAGCGGTCAGCGGCTCTACAGGCGCGGGTACCGGTGCGACGGTAGGCAAAATGTGCGGCATGGGACAGTCTATGAAATCGGGTATTGGTTATCATGCGGTGCAAATCGGGGAACTGAAGATGGGCGCTGTGGTGGTGTTAAATGCGCTGGGAGATGTATATTCTGTGGAAACCGGGAAAAAGATCGCCGGCCTCATGAACCGGGAGCGCACCTTGTTCCTGGACAGTGTTGCCGAGTTGTACCGCATTTCGCAGCCATCGGATTTATTTACCCGAACCAACACTACCATCGGAGCCATTGTTACTAACGGAAACTTTGATAAAGCGGAGCTGACGATGATTGCAGGGCAGACAAGAAACGCGTATGCCCGCGCGATTAAACCGGTGGGTACCATGGCTGACGGGGACACCGTGTATGCCGTATCGTGCGGCAAGCCGGTGCAGGCAGATGTTAACATGGCGGGAACGCTGGCGGCAGAAGTCATGGCCAAAGCGATAGAAAAAGCGATCATTGCATCCCGGATGGATGATAAGGAATATCTTTCCCATTGTCTGGGCCTGCCTGCAAAGGATAAATAAAGGTGCAACAGGGTTTTGAAACTTGTGAGGGGATATCGTGAAGAAGCAGCAAATCATACGAATCAAAGAAGAGGCCGGACGCTGTCTGCTCTGTCATGAACCGGCATGCAGCGGGGCCTGCCCCCATGGTATTGATATCGGACGTATTGTTCGGGCGCTGAATTTTGAGAACCGGGTCGGAACCCGGCGGCGTCTGCCGGACGTTCATTATTGCGAGAATTGCGACGCACCCTGTATGCAGGCCTGCCGTCGGGGTAAAATGGATGTATCGGTGCGGATTAAAAACCTGTTCTGTGATTTGTATGCCCTGCATGTGGACGTACCTGAAAACAGAGTTGATTTATCCATCGATTTTTGCGGCGTGCATTGTGAGAATCCGTTCTTTTTGTCATCTTCCGTAGTGGGAAGCAACTATGATATGGTGGCCAAGGCGCTGACCATGGGCTGGGGAGGCGTCTGTTTTAAAACGATTTCCTTTTTGGACATCAGGGAAGCTTCCCCGCGCTTTGCAGCACTGGCCAAAGAAGGGCGCTCTTTTGTGGGATTTAAGAATATCGAACAGCTTTCCGATCATACCTATGAGGAGAATCTTGAATTTTTGCGGAGACTTAAACGGGATTTTCCGGGTAAGGTGCTCATTGCGTCCATCATGGGGCGCAACGAAGAAGAGTGGACCCGCCTTGCCCGTGATATGGAAGCGGCGGGCGTGGACATGGTTGAATGCAACTTTTCCTGCCCCCAGATGGTGGAGGAAGGCCTGGGCGCGGAAATTGGTGAGAATCCGGAACTGGTGGCCCAATATACAGCAGCGGTGCGAAAAGGCACCAGGCTTCCCGTGCTGGCAAAGATGACGCCCAACATCAACCATATGGAAATCCCGGCAAAGGCTGCCATGGCTGCAGGGGCGGACGGTATTGCGGCAATCAATACAATCCGCAGTATCATGAATATTGATTTGGATACCTTTTTGTCAGAACCCGGGGTAAACGGACAGAGCATTGAAGGCGGATATTCCGGTAAAGCGGTAAAACCCATTGCCCTCCGTTTTATCAATGAGATGCGAAAAGAACCTGCTCTGGCGGAAGTTCCTATCAGCGGCATGGGCGGCATTGAAAACTGGCGGGATGCCATGGAGTTTCTGCTTATGGGCTGTGGAAACATCCAGGTTACAACGGCTGTGATGCAATATGGTTATCGCATCATTGATGATTTAATGGAGGGCCTCAGCGATTATCTGGCGCTTCGTGGTTTTACACGTGTGCAGGATATTGTGGGCCGGGCGTTGAACTATATTGTGTCGGCTGAGGATTTAGACCGAAACAGTATACAATATCCGCTTTTTGTGCGTAACGATTGCATCGGTTGCGGGCGTTGTTATCTTTCCTGTTACGACGGTGGTCATCAGGCAATCCGGCTGGACACAGAGGACAAACCTGTACTTGATGTGACTAAATGCGTAGGCTGTCATTTATGTCTATTGGTGTGTCCCGTGCAGGCTATAGAACCTGGGAAACGGGTGCAGCGTGGTATCGCTGGAAGATGACTTTATAACAACATTATTCAACGCAGAACTTTTGCCTGCGCCCGTGACAGGGCGCAGGCGTTTATTTTGTTTTTTCCCCTTTATCTGCGTTTTACATTACCTTATGCAACTGCACTGCAGATTCGAGAAACGGTTTTTCTTTTCCTGCCCCGACAGAACGAAATGCTAGAATTGTGAAATCTTTGTGATTTTTTTGCAACAAAGGGCATTTTATCAAAAATAAACAAAAAACATAATAATGGAATGATTTTTGTCATATTCTTGTCATGATTTTTTTGTTATAATATAGGATAGTAAATGTGTAAATTACCTCTTATTGTGATAATAAATAAAAGGGTGTGTGAATATGCGAAAAATCCGGTGGTCAAATTTGGCAAACAAACGTTATTTTATCATGTCTTTATGCACTGTATACATAGCGCTGCCTGTTGTGGCAGATGTGCTGTCCGTCGGCGCGGCGGAGTTTTTGCCGGGGACTTCTGTAGCCTGGGCGGCACCTGATCCCGGTGAGATTATACGGGAGTTACAGCTGAACGATCCCGGCATGCAGCTGAACCAGGCCCGGGAATATATGGAACGCCAGCGCATTGCGCAGCAGATAGAAGAAGACCGGAAGAAGAATAGAGATCTGGTGCAAACCGATGTGAAAATGCCGGAAGAAACAGAGGCAAAGCTCACTTTTACCCTGACAAAAGTGGAAACAGACCCTTCCGAAGTGTTAACGGAAGCGGAACTGCAGAATATCACGGCGCCCTATGTTGGCAAGACTGTTTCATTAGCGGATCTGTATGCCATTACCGGAGCCATCAACAATCTGTACAACGATAAAGGCTACATGATCTGCAAGGCATATCTGCCGCCCCAGCGTATCCACGGAGGCGTGGTGCAGATCAAACTATTGGAAGGCAAAACCGGGATGGTGACCCTGCAGGGGCTGAAGCATACCAGGGAAAAATATGTGACTGCCCGGGTGCCGCTGAAACCCGGAACTGTAGCCAATACAGCTGCCCTGAACAAAGAACTGCAACGCTTTAACGGAACCAATGATGTGCAGTTGCGCGTCCTGGTCCATGCGGGGAAGGAGCCCGGGACCACGGACTACGAAATCGTGGCTTACGAACCCAAACAGAACCAGTTCGTGACAGCGTATCTGGATTACAACGGCTATGAAACATCGGGGCGCTTCCGCCAGGGCCTGTACTATAATATCCACAGCCTGACAGGTATGCGCGACAGCCTGAGGCTGAACTACCTGCGCAGCCAGGGCACGAACTTGTATGGGCTGGGGTATTCTGTACCAGTCAGCAAAATGGGTACGCGGCTGGATATTGATTACAGCACTAACACGACGAAAATTATCAAAGGCGAAGCAAAACCTCTGGATGTAAAAGGCGATGCCTATGCTATGGGTCTTACCATCCGCCATCCTCTGCGGGTAGATCAAAAACGCCGCGACGAGGTGGGCTTGCAGTTTATGAACCAGAAATCCAAAACCAAATGGCGGAGCATTGACTACTGGACAGAGGATAAACGTAATACATTTATCCCGTACATTTCCTTCACTCATTACGGGGATAGCAGCATTTTATATCATAAGCACAGTTTCCCCATTACGAGGTTTCAAAATACGGCTTCCGGATACTGGGAACAAAATACCAATTACATCAGTTACCGGTTGAACATGCTTTATCAGAAAAAGTACAAACACGGGCAGATGTTCTCTGCACGGTTTGACGGACAGCTGGCGGATGACAAGGACCGTTCTTCGGCAGACCGCTTCTACCTGGGCGGCACCAGCAGCGTGCGGGGCTATGAGGAAAGTTTCATAGGTGGCAACAAGGGGGCAACCCTGGGCCTGACCTACCAGGTGCCGTTGGATAAAAAACAGAGGTTTAACGCATTTACCTTCTTTGATTACGGTTGGGTTTCCGATGACATTGACTTGAATGCCAGCAGCTATTCAGCCTATTCCACAGGGCTGGGCCTGTCGGCATCGATTAAGAACGTTTATGCCAGCATGACACTGGGGATACCGCTGAAACGGGATTACGAGTTTACTACTAAGAAAGTCAGCAACACACGGTTCGATTTTGTAATGTCGGCAACATTCTGATTACGGCCGGAACGGCAGGCATTCCGATTGGAAGGACCAGTAACAATAAAAAACGCCAGTTATGATAACACATATTAAAACCAGGAAGCATATTGAGGGGTTTTTATGAATAAGATTTACAAGATTATTTGGAGCGATGTTAGAAAATGCTACGTGGTTGTGGCGGAAATCGCAAGGAACCGTGGCAAGAATAATGTGCGCACGATCGTGGAAGGCCTGGCCGCCCATTCCCTGGCCCGGGCCGGCCGCTGGGTGCTGCCTTTTGTGACGGCAGGCACGTTGCTGTTGCCTGTGAGTGCGTGGGCGACGGAAATCACGCCTGCCAGCGTGCTGCCTGCAGACCAGAAGAATACTGTGGTAAACAATAACGGCGTGTACAATGTGTATATGCAGCGGAAAATAGCAAACGGGCCCGGCGTGAACCAGTTTGATAAGTTCAAGCTGGATAGCGGCAACATTGCCAACATGCATTTCCAGACAAAAAGCGGAGGATTGAAAGCGGACAGCCTGGTCAACCTGGTAAAAGCCCGCATTGATGTTCAGGGTACGGTGAACGCCATTAAGGATGGCCGTATTGGCGGTAACCTTTTCTTTATCAGTCCGAACGGTATGGCTGTGGGACCCAAAGGTGTTATTAACGCAGGGCGTTTTGTGGCCCTGGCGCCCTCCTCCGGTTATTTTGATAATTTATGGAGTACAAGCTTTACGAATAATGCCGCGGGTAATCATGACCAGAATGTAGCCTATGCGGTTAAAAACGACTTTGCAAAATTTGGAACCCGGTATGATAAGGATGAACAGGAAGGAAAAGAAGAAGGCGAATTCAAGGCTACCGGCCTGGAATTTGCCGAAGGAGACGCTGATAAAAAGGGGATTGAAATAAAGGGTAAAATCAATACCCGAAGCGGCATTGTGTTAGGCGCGGGAAAAATTGCCATTGAAAACGGTGCTGTGCTGAAAAGCCAGAAGGATATTAATTTTTCCAGTCTGGTGAATACAGAAAACGTAAGCGGCGCAGCCTTTTCCAATATTGGCATGACTGCTGTAACAGACGATAGATCAGGTGATATCATCCTGCGGGCCGAAGCAAAACATGATTTTACCAATAACCCCCTGATTCCCGGCGAGGAGACGTATGATTCCATCACAAACGTAAACAATCATGCTGCGGTTACGGTTAAAGGCGAAATTAGCAGTGATGCTGGCGTAGACATTTCGGCTGCCAGTCAAACGACCTTTAACAATAAAGAGTGGCCGGGAATATCCGGTTTGTCAGATGTAGTGCCGGAATTCCTGAACGATCTGGGCATTACATGGGCTGTAGACTGGGCGCACAAGGTTAACTCAGCTGCGGTTACACTTGACAGTGCCGGTAAGGTGAGCGCGGGAGGCGATGCCCGGTTACAGGCAGATTCAACCCTGAGCATTAAAATACAGGCTAAAACGGTAGGCAAGAGGGACGCAGGCGCAACTACGGCTATTCCTGTTACCGCCGTGGCTGTGGTGAATGCTTCCAATAAGGCTTTAGTGGACGTAAAGGGCGAACTGGCTGCCGAAGGTGATATTTCACTTGCCGCTACGGCAGATACAACGTTGGATGTGACGGCTAAAGCCACTACGGAGAAACCCGACGGTGATACCGGCAACGCCATTTACCTTGGGGGAGGGCTGTTATTTGGTGACAGTGTTGCCGAAGTAAACATAGAAGCTTTGACGAAGAATAACCAGCCTCAAAAGTTGACGGCCGGTGGCGCTTTTTCTGCTGAAGCGACGGCCAACAGCGAGATTGCGGTTGAGGCTGAGTCTGCGGGTTTGGATGAATCCTTTGCTTCCACAGCTTTAGCCTGGCTGGATTACGATTCCGCCGCCAATGTAAATCTGAAACGCAGCGTGGAAGCCGAAAGCGTTACCGCCAAGGCGGCCAATCAGGTTGATTCTCTGGGTATTAGCGCAGATAACAGTATTGGGGAAGGCGTAGACCCCATGGTTGAATTTAAGGTTGCGGGCGAATCCAATGTGAGCGCCTTGGCCAATACACTCAAAACAAAGATGGGAGCGGAAGGGTTCCGGCAGGGCGGCAAGCTACAGGGACTGGAAAACGCTTTCAACAATGCGTTGCAATATGTAACAGCAGGCGCTTCCGTGGCGGTGGTGGATAATACCAATACCGCCAATGTTACTGTTACGCCGGGTGTGGAACTGAAAGCTGTTAAAAAGGATGAAGACGGGAATCCGGTAGCAGGCGGCGGTGACGTTACCGTTGAGGCGATTACCAACATGAAATCCTTTTCCCATACGGTAACAGGCCAGTTGAACAGGCAGACGGACAATGCGGCACAAAACTCCAAGGTGAACGTGGCGGCAGCTTTCTTGTACAGTAATATAGATAACGACGCTACAGTGGAGCTGCAAAGCGATAACAGCAGCAATAACCCTAAAGGAGTAACGCTGACCTCTGTAAGCGGCAACGTTTCTTTGAAAGCGGACGTGGACAGTGATGATGACAACTCCATGAGTACGCTCCGGGGCAGCAACATTACAGAAGCCTGGGACAATCTGATCAAAGCGTTAAAAGCTATGGGAAAAGATACCAGCAAGCTGACCCAGTGGAAGAAAGAAACGGTTGACGTGCAGACGGAGCTGGCAGACGGGACTATCAGCAAAGGAGAGGCTGCTGCCAGGTGGACAAATGTATTGGGCGGTTTTGGTTCTTTTGTTAGCAGTGAAATTAACGATATATTAAAAGTTGACAACAATCTGAAAAAGATTGTGACCTCAGTATCCGATTATTTAAGCCCGTCATCTTATACGAACTACTATGTGCGGAGCTATTCCCTGAACGGGAACCAGTCGGGTGATACGACAACCGTTGCGGCTTCCGTTAATTATGCTAACCTGGAAAACAAAGGCATTGTGACTATAGGGGAGGGCTCTGCCCTGACCGCAGGGAAAGACATTCGTATCCGGTCGGAGGCCCAGACCGAGTCGATCAGCGCAACGGGGAACAGCGGGGAATATCTGGCCTATTCGGAGACAAACGGTACCGGTATTGGCGCCAGTCTGGCGTGGCAGGATATTTCGGCTGACGCAATGGTGCTGGCAGGTAAGAATGTGACGATGCAGGCCAGACCGGCAGATGGAAGTGCGTCAGGCAAGATTGACATCAGTACCAATGCAGAAGTTGAAGATATCAGCATCATTTTCAGTGCCGGCAAGGCAGACCGGAGCGGTCTGGCAGGATCCTTTAATGTTCAGGACGGCGGCAGCAACAGCCTGATACTGGTGGATGACGAAGCTACGTTGAGCGCTACGGATGCGGTCTCGCTGGCAGCTAACAACAAGCTGGTTGCGTTCAATCTCGCAGGCGGTCTGGCTCTGGGCAGCGCCAAATCAACCGCGACGGTGGGGGCCGGACTTGCAATGAACCGGCAGGATGCCAACAGTATGACGGTAATCGGCGATAACGGCACGAATGCTTCTACAACGATTACAGATACAGAATCAGAAGAAAACGTAAGCAAAAGCGTTGAGGAAAAAAACAATATAAAAAAAGAAAATACACTGGCTGCTGCCCGTAAGCTGGCAGCAGACCGGGGAACCATCCGCAGCATGGACAGGAATTTTGCGGATGCAAAGACGGCTGCTAACAGGCAGTTGGGCGCCGCTACGGCGGGCGGCGCGGACAAAGGCAGTGTAACCGGCACGAGTATAACTGCGAGTTCGGTGAATAGTGGTACCATCAACGCCTTGGCGGTGGAAGGCGTTTCCAATTCGGAAAACCATGCGGGCTTAGATATGGTGAACCAGTGGAATAAAACCGTCACACAGGCAAAGAGCGACATTACCGATACGGTACAAAATGTAATTGGCTGGCCGGTGGCCAGGTGGGCAAATAAAACATTTACGGGCGAAACCAAAAAGAGTTGGAATTTCAGGAAATATGAACCGATTCCGGAAAACAATGACGCCGCACATAACAAGTTTAATATCGCTGCGGCAGGCAGTGTAAGCCTTAACTTGAACAAAAGCCAGACGGCGACGGTTATTGACAGGGTAAACCTGACACTGCCGGATGGCGGCGCCGGCAAGTTGAAAAACGAAGCTACAGACGACATCTTTACCGGCGCCTGGGCCGGCGCGGCGGCCATGAACTGGTTTACCGGCGGCGCCGGGGTGGCGTCCAATAATGCAGCCCATAAAGGAACTCTGGGAGCGGCTGTAGCTCTGAATAAGCTGGATCGGAATGTGAAGGCTGTCATCAGTAACGCGACCATTTCCCAGGCAAAGTTAATTGAAAATACAGCGATTAAGAAAGGGACGGAAGCAGCGGCATCTTTGGGCATTGCTGTAACCAATAACGGTCAGGGTACAGGTACAAATGCCGGTATTGCCTTTGGCCTTGCTATGAACAAAGTTGACAGCGGCGTACATGCCCTGCTGATTGATAACACGTCGGCCTTTACCAACGGCAATAATACAAGCGGCAGCACCGGCGTTACGGATATCAGCAACCGGGCCTATGACGGCGATATCCAGGTGGCCGGCGGCGTTGATTTTGCTTTTGCCAATTCTGATGACGGTGGAAGGGCGATTGCTGCCGGTATTACGGCGGCTGTCAGTGAGATTAAAAACGATATTCAGAGCGGCATACAGGGCGGTACATACACCGGCGTAAAGAATATGAGCGTGGCGGGTGATGATGCCCTGACTCAGGTGAATGCTGCAGTGGGGCTTGGTTTTACTACCTCTGAACACGGTTTTGACGGCGCAGCTTCTTTTGCCTACGCCGAACTGGAAAATACAAATCATGCTTATATCAGTGACACGGAAGAAATTAAGGCAACGGGCGAGGTAAGCGTAACCGGCCGGGATATTTCAGGCAGCAGCGAAAGCAACCCTTATGTTAAATATCTGAAAGACCGTAAAGTTGACGCAATAGGCAGCAGCTATCTGAGCAGTGATACGAAACGGGAACTGGGTACTGAGGCAGGCAGTTCCATCGTCAACGTGGCGGTAGAAATTAATGGCAGCAAGTCTGCCGGGCTGGGCGCGGCGGTTGCCGCGGCCAATGTGACCAATAAGTTCAGTTCTGACATAAGCGAAAATAAAAAACTGGAAGCGGACAGTGTTCGGGCGGCGTCAGATATCCATACGAACATCGTATCCGTAGGGGTCGGCGTCAGCGTCAGTACGCAGACTTTTGGCGGTGCCGGTTCCCTGTCTTTTAACGACATAGATCAGGATAACACCGTTTCCATTACGGGAAACCGGAACGGGATCGCGGAAAACACCGGGATTGCCGCGAATACGGTAAGCGGGACGGCTAAAAATACCAGCCACATTGTGAATGTCACCGGCGATTTTGCCGGAGGCAAGAATGCGGTTGGATTAGGTATTGCCTACAACCGCATGGATGACACTACAGGTGTATACGCTGCAAACAACCAGATACGGGCAAAAGACGCGGCAACAGGCGTAGGCGTTTCCCTGGATGCGGATAACGACGCCTATGCGCTGGCCCTGTCTTTAGGCGCGGCGGCGACCTATAAAGATGGCGGGACCGTAGCGGCCCACGGAAACTTCGGCGTTAACCGGGGCCATAACGATACGATTGCCGTTATCGGGGAAGATAAAGACGGGAATCATTGGGAAGAAGACCCCGGGCAGTACAGCGGAAACTGGGCAGCGAAAGATAAAATTACCAACGCTTCTTCTGTGACAGTAAAGGCAACGGACAAGACCAGTAAGACATCCATTGCCGGATCCGGTGAACTGTCAATCAATCCTGCGACTGTAGCGTTGGGAGTAGGCGTGGCTTTAACGGAAAGCGACAAAGGAACCGATGACGGCAACGGGAAAGAGAAAGTCCGGGCAGAAATCAACGGTACGGACATTACCACGGTAAAGGCCGGCAATACGGCTCCTGTAGTCAGCGCTGCCGCAACGGACAAATCCAGGGCCACAACGGTGGCTGTGGGCGTGGGCCTTGCAAGAAACGCCAAATTCTCTGTTCAGGGCATTGGGGCTGACGCCAGGATCAACAAAGATAGTAAGGCGGGACTTGAGGACACCACCATTGATGCTAATGGCGGCAGTAAGGCAGCGCTGGTTTCCGTGAAAGCGGATACCTCTTCCGTTTTAAAGACCGGAGCGGCTGCCATGCAGCTCTCCGGGCCGGATTCCTTCCTGGCCGGTGTAGTTGCGGTTGGCGTAAACCGCATTAAAGATGAAACAACGGCAGGTGTGACATACACTGAAAAACAGACAAATACGTCTATGAACGCAGGCAATCTGGATATCAGTGCTGCATCTAAAGGCGATATTCTCAGCGTGGCCATGGGTGCTTCCGCTGTCGTGAAAGGAACGGCGGCGGCAGGAGGTTCCGGCAGCCACAATTACATTGAGAATAATGTGATAGCAACAATTGAAGAGGCGGACATCAACAGTACGGGCAACGTGGGCGTAGTGGCCCGGAGCGACGAAGCCATTTCCAATTATGCCGGCATGCTGGATGTGGGTGTCAGCGGGCAAGGTATAGCTGCCGCTGTTGGTGTGACAGGTTCTTATAATAAAATCTCCGGAAAGACTTTTGCCCTGATTGACAACAGTAAAGTTGTGGCCGGGGGCGATAACAACAATACCATTAAGACGAACAGCAAACTGAAAGAAAACACCGATGATGAAAAATATCTGATTGACAGCGCTGTAAGCAGGAACACCTGGTCCAGCGGATCCTTTGAAGAAGGTGAGGGCGATAACAGGAAATACGGTGTCAGCAGGTTGCAGAAAGGCCGTCAGGAAGAAACAAAGACCGGCGTGGTAGTGGATGCTTCCGCAACCCATTCCATTGCTTCCGTGATGGCCAACGGCGGTGTGGCCGTAAGCATGGGAAATGAGGGAGCTGCCGGTTCCGTGGCAGGCGTAGTGAATCTGAATTATGTGAGCGGCGAAACTGCAGCGAAAGTACTGGATTCCCGGGTCAATGAAAATGAGGAAAGCAAACGCAGCGATGTGAGTATCAATGCGGCGGATTATACCAACGTAGCAGAATTCAGCGGCGCGGCTTCGGTAGGTATCGGACAATCAGCTGGTGTTGCGGCCGGCTTTACCGGGACTACCAACGAAATTGACCGTGTTGCGGCGGCCGGCGTGTCTACTTCTTCGGCCACGTGGAATAACACGGAAAAACGTTATGAAACTACCGATACATCCAAAGAAAAGAATACCATTTATGCCAAAAACTTTAGCGTGACTGCAGATGCGAAACAGGCCATGTCTGCTTTTAACGTAACCGGCGCTGTTGCAGGGTCGGGAGGCGCTGAGGCGGCAGCTTTCGAGACCGGCGATAATGTGAACACCAACCGGATGGAAAGTTCTACCCTTGCCATGGTAACCAATGCGAAGGTCGATTATACGGGAAATGCAAAGGTAGCAGCCAGTCACGAGGACCGGATTTATAACCTGAACGTGGATGCCGGCGCAGCCATTGCCGCCAGTGAGGCTGGGGTTGCAGGCTCACTGAACGTGGGCGTGGGCGTAGTAAATGAAGAATCTTCCGTGACTGCCAACGTAGCCAACAGTGACATAAAGAAGGCGACCGGCGTTACCGCCAAATCGAATCTGTCTGTCAGCGCGGCCAACAAGACCACACTGGAAGCCCAGCTGGTTTCCGTGGGCGTGGCGGCCGGCTTGTTCAGCGCTGGCGTAGCCAGCAGTATTGCGGTGAACAATATCGATACCCATGTTACAAGCCGTATTACAGGCAGTGAGTTGACAGCGGATACCATCAACATAAAGACTGCCAACGAGCTTAAGGTAAAAGACGCTACCGGTACCGGTGCAGGCGGACTGGAGGCCGGCATCGGCGTAGGCGTGGATGTGAATACATTTAACGATACGGTAAGCACCCTTGTAGATAACAGTACGGTAAAAGCCAATGATACTCTGTCCATAGATACCGGAACACAGCGTAAAATTGAATCTACCGTAGCGGGCGTGGGCATTGGCGGAGCGGGGATTTCCGTAAATGTGCTGGCCGTAACGGTGAATGAAGGGGTCAAGAACCTGGGAGCCGCGAAAGACGGTGATGGCAATGACACATCTTTCAGCCATACAGATACAATAAACAAAGTCCTGAACTTAGTAAACGATCATACCAAGCGTGAACTTTCCGAACATTTCCACGGCATGACCGACGACGAAAAAAATGAGATGAAGGAAAAGGTCAAAGCCAGCGCTAAAAACGGAAATGACGTCCGGGGCACAGGCGTGCATACCTATGTGCAGAATAATTCCACGCTGGAAGCCACGAATGACGCGCTGAAGGTAAGCAATACTGAACTGAACGATGCCGATTTGAACGGCGGCAGCGGATCTTTTGGTGTTGCCGCGATTAATGTGGCGGACGTGGTTTACCACCTGAATGAGCTGAATGATATTTCTGTCCAAAATTCCACTGTCAAGGGGGGCAGTGTATCCCTGACTGCCCATCAGGGGAACGCTACAAAGAACAAAGACGATGCCATCCATCTCCAGACGGTGCAGGCAGGATTAGGCGGTATGGCCATCGGCGCAGGTTATGCGGGACTTACGACAAAAGGGCAGACCGGCATCACTGTCAATAAGGGTACGCTGACCGCCACTAAAGGCGACCTGACCATTAAATCCAGTGACGACGTAAAGAGTAAAACCGACATGGTGGGCGTGTCAGCCGGGGCGTTGTCAGTTCCTGTCAGCGTTGCGCATAATTACAATGAAACGAATAACTTTGTAACAGTTCAGGGCGGCAGCAAGCTGACTGCAACGACGGATGAGACGCGGGAGGTTACGGACAGTAACGGAAATAAAACAACGGAAAAGGTTCCGGCTTCTGTCAGCCTGCTGACGGAACGCACCGGCCGGACAGCGGCCAAGACGGTAGGCGTAGGTGTGGGCGCTTCAACTGTTATTGTTAACACGGCAAAAGTAAAAGATAGCAGTAAATCCAGCGTTACTGTAAAGGACAGCGGAAATACGTTTACGGCAGACACCATCCGCATGGATTCAACCAACGCGCCGGTATTGAAAGCCGAAGCAGGCGGAACAGGTGTGTCTGCCTTCGGAGTTGCCGTCATGCACAGCAGCGCTACGGCACAGTCTCAGGCGACCGTGTCTGTGGCGGACAGCAACAGCCTTCTGGCTGACACGGTGCTTGCCCAGGCGGTAATTGGCAGGGAAGGCACGGATATGACCCATGCAGAGACACACAGTACAAATGTGTCTGCCGCCAGTATTGCGCCCAACAAAGCAAAGGCCATCACGGAGACGACAGCCAGTGTTTCCATGGGAAAAGAAACCTATAAGACCGAAAAGAAAGAAAAAACGAAAAACGACCAGGGAGAAGAAGAGGAAAAAACGGTTACGGGATCGTATACCAACCTGGCCCTCATTACCCAGAACAATGCCAGCCGCAGGGCGATTATCGGTAACATGAGCATTGGTATTCTTGCATCCATCGGAACCGGCGACGCTAAAACAGAAGGAAATGACAAGAGTCTTGTGGAAGCCAAAGGCGGGGCAGACGGCAATGAGGCTGCAAAACTGAAAAACCTGAAAATCAGCGCAGGTGGCAACAATACGGCCAAAGGCTTTGCGGACGGTGACTCGGGCGGTATTACGGCCTGGGGCGCGGCAGCTACGATTACGATGAATACCAAAACCACCAACACGGCTTCGTTGTCCGGCGCATGGGACGTCGCGGAAAATGCGGATATTGGTTCTTTGCAGCAGGTTACGTCCAAAGGGACCTCCAAGACCGGCGCAGGCGGTATATTGAGTGTGACCTGGGCTAACTCTGATAACAATGTGCAGATGGATACCCGGACACAGCTCATGGCAGGCACCCGGCTGAAAGCCGGGCAGAGTTATATGCTGGCAGCCAACAAGGTGGTTACCGGAGCATATGACGGTGAAACCTGGAACAATCACATGAATGTTGGCGGTGTCATCCAGATAGCGCCGGATATTAAATCCAGACAGGATATTAAAACGAATGCCAACGTAGAAATCGGCAAGGCTGCCAGCGGGAACAGCAGTTCCAATGATTCTGTAACCAAAGTGACCACAAGCAAAGGCCAGGTTTTCGACGCCTATTCCGATTTAGATCTTTACAATAAGGTAGAAGGCAAGGGCGGCGGCGTAGCGGAAAACATATATACATACAGTGATGCTTTTGTCACTTCTACAAATAAGATTACTATTAATGAGAAAGCGGAACTGGAGCAGAAAGGTGAATACGAAAACGGCAGCGACATCACCCTCAGCAGCAGTGACAAGATTAAGATGAACCTTGCGGCAGAGGCCTATGCCGGAGGTCTGGAAGGAACCGTGCGCGCCTTAGTGGACGCCCCTGTTACCCGAAACAACAGCGTGGTAGTGAACGGTAAGCTGTCAAGTACACACGATACCAATATTTACGCAGGCATTAACGCGGACGGAACGAAATCCTCGCTGGATGTCACCGCTCTGGCCGAAGCCCATAATAATACCGTGTTACCTCCCTATACCAGTCCGGCAATAGAGTTAAACCTGAAGAACAACCAGCAGGTGACGGTGGGGAATACCGGCAGCGCCACTTCTGTGCGCAATATTAATGTGTCGGCGGAAAATGGCCAGGAAACCATTAAGAAAGACACGGTAGCGGTCTACTGGCTGTTCCTCGGCCAGAACAAGGACAGCAAAACTGCTACCAATACGCAGGGTGTTTCGACAGTCAGCGAGAAAAACAATAACTTTGTGAATGTAGACGGTGTGCTGAAAACCGGTATTCAGAACAATGTGAAGATTGATATTACAGGGGCGCTGATCCCGAAAGCGAAGGGCAGTGACGGGCAGGACTATATACCGGAACCTAAAAACCCTGCTATAGCAAGATATACTGATGCCGATGTTTATGTAAACGGTGTTAAAATTGAAAGAGGAACCACTACAGATACAATTATTAAGCCGGAAGACATAAAAACAGGCGATATGGACTATGCTACCCAGTTGGGTACCCAACTGGCCGTGCTGGAAAAACTGATCAGCGATTACAGTACGGATCAGGATCGGGATGCGAAGAAGACCGCTGCTTATTTAGGCTATGTGCAGCAGCGTCAGCGCATTCTGGATGAAATGGAAAAGAGAGGGCTGTTTGAATACGCGAAAAATGAACAGGGACAATATATTACAGATGGGAATGGAAATAAGTTAAAAGTATTTGTTACCAGGGGATTTGTCATCAGCTACGTGGAAATCCCGGATATTACCGTCAGCGGCGGTAACATTGTGGTGCAGTCTGATACACTGTACGGCGCCGGCCGTCTCGAGGCCAACGGCGCACCGCGGATAGAGATTAATAACCGGTCCAATGCCTATCTGAAGCTGAACAATATAACGGTTGGCGAAGAGGGAGGAGACATCCGCTTCCGCGGAACAAGCCTCAGCGCAGGTGAAACAGGGAAACAGCAGATCCGGCACCTGAACAAAGATACCAGCAAGACAGTGGATCTGACCCTGTACAGTGATGTCGGAAATGAAAGCGCAATTTCAGTACTGAACGATAACAGCAGCATAGGCACTTCGATTGCCGTGACAGGCAATAACCAGGAGTGGAATTATACGTCAATTCCCGATGTGGCAGTACTTGGAAATATCAACAACAGCCATGGTCTTGTAAAAATCGAAAATAAACAGGGGAATATTACAATCGGCTCCGGTGATACCGGGAATAATAAGGCCAATGTCAATGGGCGTACGGTTCAGCTGATTGCCACCCAGGGCAGTATATCCCAGGACTATATTGACGGTATAGTTAATATTGGCGGGCGTCCCCAGGATCTGAACAGCAGTACTGCGCTGGCTGAAAAAGAAAATTCCGGACTGAACAAGAATGCGGATGATCACAAATATAAAGTAATAAACTCTGCTCCGGTGCAATCGGACAACTCAGCGGGCCGGATTGCCGGAGACAGTGTGTACCTGGCCGCGGCAGATATCAATGTGAACGGCCTGATTCAGAGCGGGTACGGAAAATACATAGCGGACATTCCGGAAGACGCCTTAAGCGACGCCAACATCGAAAGGATGAAAAACAATGGCAGTGAGGTAACCATTGAGGGCCGTACCATGTATAAGGTCAACGATGGAAACAAAGCTGTGTATGATACAGGAAGCGGCGAGTATAAGTATATTATACAGGTTTATTATGACCCCGAAACAAAAGGACTGGTGGTAGAAGATATTGATACCAAAGGGGGCAAGATTTATCTGACGGGACGTATTTCCAGCACCGGTAACGGCAGGATACTAGCTGTAGACGGCGGGGCGGAGATTTCCATCACTAATAACGCCAAAGCAGACCTCTCCGTTGGTAAAATTCTGAACAACGATATTGAAGGTAAAATCTCCATTACCGATCTGGCTAAGAGTACCTGGACAGAATACGGGCGTACAGCGACGAATTCCATGTCCATTGCCGCTTATGAAAAATACCTTACGTTAAATGATGCATACAAAGCTGATTTTGCAAAGCTTACCGATACGCAGAAAGTATCATATCTTAATCTCACTGATACGTTGAGAGCAGAGTATGCTGATCCACAGACTACTGATGCGCGACGGGCGGAAATACTGGGAGTCCCGACACAGAAGCAAATCGATGAGGCTAAAATCGTTTCGTCTGCTGCTATCGGGCGCAGCAACGGCGCAACCCCGTCCGGATCGTATGCTGTGAAGGACGATCTGCGTTACAACTGGACGATTGGTGAGGACACAAGCACTACAATAGATTATAAAATGGAAACAAAGTCGCTGTTCTGGGGCGGGTTGCAATACGGAGACAGTACAAGCAAGCTTGCTGCAAAAGAGAACACGACAGAAGCAACCGGTACTGCCAGGCCCGGAACCAGCCATATTTTAACCCCGGGAGATTTTATCGGTTCCCTTGATAACAAGTATGGGATAAACGGCGCAGAATTCGGCGCAGTTATGGAAAGCGTTCAGACCGAGAATTCCCGCACTGTTACCGGCAGCGGCAAAGAAAGCGGGAACTGGTGGGCGCTGTGGTCCAATCCGACCTATTGGGTGACCTGGACGACAAAGACGGGGGCGACCCAGTCCTATACTTATTCGCTGAAAGCAAATAAGCCCATCGGTGTCGGCTTTATCGGTCAGAAGGACGGAAGCATCAGCGTAACTAACACAAATACAGTATCTGGCAACGTCAATCTGGATGACAATATTCAAAACAATACGAAAGATGCAACACTGACAATTCAATCTGCGGGCGGAAACATTATCCAGAAGAGTGGCACAAGCCTGACGACAGGTCACGCAGATTTGAAGGCAAAAGGGAATATTGAAAACGTTCATATCACGTCTATGGGCGAGCGGATTGCTGCCGGCAAGCAGGATGCTGAAGGTAAGGAAATCTATACAGCCAGAGACGGGGTTAAACTTAGTGCGGTTTCTTACAACGGCGGCAACATTGATGTGGATGTTGTGGGCGGCACTGCAGAAGGGCAAAAGCTGCCCGGCAATGTGGTGATAACCAAACTGGCAAGCAAGGGCCGGCAGGATGCTACCGGAAAACCGGGCGATGTTTCGCTGAAAGCGGAAGGAAACATTACCCAGTTCGTTTCGCCGGGGCAACGGTTCACTAAGTCTGACGGAAGTCAGTATGCAGGTGGGAATGCCGTGCAGGATTACCTGGCTGATGACGCAATATACCAGGGATTACCGGAGAGCGAAAAGCAGGCTTATGCAGACAAGGTGACGCAGGAGTATAACCGTTTTACTGCGCTCAAACAGAAATTTACCGGGACCGGAGGTGCTTACTCCGGCGCGGCAGAGTACCTGGAAAACGATGCGGTCTATAAAGCCAGGCTGAATTCCAATACTGCCTATGCAGACAATGTCAAAGATGAATTCGCGCATAAAGATGATGCGGGACGTTCTGACTTAAAAGAAAAGTTTGCCGGTTATAACAGCGCGGAAGAATATCTGGCGCAGGATAAGGCATATCAGGACTTACTTTATTCCGCTGCAACCTATAAGGATAACGTGGAGGATGAGTTCGCCCGGTTTACTGTTGAACCGGTAACGGTGCAGGGCCGCAGTATCCGTCTCACCAGCATTAACGGCGGCATCGGCACATTTAAAGAAGACGGAAAGCCTGATAAGGCTGTTATTATTAATTCCCATGCGGAAGCGTACGGACTTAGTGAAGATACCGCCAACGTAAATGCAGAAGCGAAGGGTAGTATTTATCTGGCTGAAAAAGAAGGGGATATGCGCGTAGGTTCCATTATTTCCCATGAAGGCGATGTGAACCTGGAAGCCAAGGATGGCCGCCTTATTGACGCGCTTCCCAAACAGAGTAATACGAACAATGTAGATGAGAATGACCTGATTCATCATTGGATCGACGCAGGGCTGATCGCAGGCACGGAAGACTATGAAGGTGCCTACATTAAAGGCCTGAAGCAGGACGCGGCCAATTATGCGGCAAGAGTAGAAGAACAGTTTAACGAGTTTAAGAGCGGCGGCAGGGAAATCTCACTGCGGCAGAAGTTCACCAAACCGGGTTCTGCTGAGACTTACGGCAGCGCAGCTGAGTACCTGGCGCAGGACAAGAACTATATGGTAATGGAGAATTCCAGCGCGGGCTATAAAGCCAATATTGAGTATGAGTTCGCGCATAAGGAAGGTAATCCTGACCTGGAGGCCAAATATGCAAATTACGGAAGTGCTGAAGCGTATTTGGCGCAAGATACGGCATATCAGAATATGCTGACATCTTCTAAAAATTACAAAGACAAGACTGAGCAGGAGTTTGCCCTGTTCAGCGCAGAGGAAAGTGTCCGGCAGAAGTTTACCAGGACAGACGGCACTTACTACATTTCTGCCAGCGAATATCTGGCAAACGACGCAACATATCAGCAGTTGGTGAAGGATACACAGGCAAAAACCAATCCTTACGTAAGACAAATCAATCAGGAATTCACTGCCTGCAAGAATGGCACTGCAAGTGAGGCTGTTGCTGCCAAGTATGCGGGTTATGACACTGTATCGCAGTTCCTGCTGGCAGATACGTCTGAAGGCGGTTATCTGGCCATGATCAAGGAGCAGAACGATTACGAAGTTGCCCTTTGCGACGAGTTCTCCCGTTTCATGAACAACAAAAGCAAGGGTCATCTGTCGGATATGTTCACGCTGCCCAGCGGCAAAACTTATGACAGCGCGGCGGCGTACCTGCGGGACGATGCCACCTATCAGGCAATGGTGAAAAAATATGAACAGCCTGAATTTGCCTGGACGAAGGACCAGCTGCTTTATGCTATCAGAAATGCCATTGTAAACAAGGAAAGCGGTGTCAGCGCGGAAACACAGACTAAGACTGCCAACGTGCAGGGCAGGAATGTGACGTTGGTAGCTCAGGGCATAGGCGTGAACACGAATCAGACAACGGAGATCAGTGTCAGCGATCTTGGCGGCGGCACCGAGGCATCCATTGCAAAAATGAAACAACTTGCCAATGCGGACGCGGCAGATGTGACCATGTTTAATAAAAACGGTGATATTCTGCGGCTTGTGACAACGCAATCCGCTGACGGTACGTTGGTGAATACCTGGAAAGCGTATAAGGCAGATAATCCTTCCGAAGAGATTACTTACACCGACGCATCCAATTATGGGATTGACAAGTTTGTCATCGGCAACCTGAGTCCGCTGGGCGTTTATGCAACGGGACAGGTTGACGTTACGGGTATCGGCGATAATGTGTTTATTGCCGGCCGCAGCGCTGCCGGCACGGATGAGAATATACAGGCCGGCTTTTCGGCAGTGAATGTAGGAAAGATTACGGCAGTCGGCAATGACGTGCGCTTATATACGCAGGAAGGTATTTATAATACGGCTGATCAGTTGGGTGAAAAAGAAGGGAATATCCATGCGAAAGATTTGATCGCCTACGGCGGCACGAAAGATATTGGCACAAAAGAGAAGCCTCTGACAGTAAGCCTGTCCGGCGATCTGCTGACGGCAAATGCGGATGGCAATGTGTATATTAAGAACGCAAAGGCAGAGGATAAGCTGAGGATCGGTTCTGTGTTTGCCAAAGACACGGTTTCCCTGGACTCTGCCGCAGGCTTTGACATGACGACCAATCCGGACTATGCGCTTGGCTACCTGAACGCAGGTAAGGTCTTAGAATTGAAAACCGATGAAACAAAGGGTGAAATCGGCACTGCAGCAAACCCGATCCGTATCCTGAACAATGCAGGAACACCGGAACAATACAGCGGCACGGCGGCTAACAACGGCATGCTTATTAATCTGAAAGGCAAAGACGGCTATGTGAAGGGCGTCAACGGTACGCGTGGCGAGAACACTACCATGAGGCTTGGCCTGATTGAAATGACAGGGGACTTCACTGCGGCCAGCGAGAGTTATCTGGAAGCGGGAGCAATCCGGCTTGCGGAAGATGATGACCCCGGTATCAACGGTGAGACTGAAGCCGGCGGCAATGTGAAACTGGAAGCGGTAAAAGACGTTGCAGTCAACGGGCCGGTAAAATCCGCCGAAGGCAATATCACCATTGGCGCGGGAGCGGGAGTAAAAATCAACGATAAAACGAAAGGCGTATATGCCAATACGGGTGACATCAGTATAAACGCAGGAACCGATGCAGAGATCAATGGCAGGGTGGTTGCAAGGACCGGCAATATCAGTATCGGCGCAGAGCAGCATGTGTTGGTCAGGGAAAATGCAACCGTCGAAACAGGAGTTAACGATGTCACGATTTCCGGTAAAGAGGGAATAACACTGGACAGCGCTGTGAAAGCCGGAAATCCGACGGTTACGAATCCGGATGAAGTTACGGGGGGCGCTGTTCCTGTCTACGACGGAGGCGGTGCGATCCGGCTGACATCTGCCAACGGCAGCATTCAGCAAAACGAAAATGGCGCGCTGGTATCCCGCAGCGTGGCAGTCACCAGCGGCAAGGCTGTCAACCTGACAAATACGGGAAATACGTTCCGTGATTTTATGGCGACAGGAATAGAAACCGGGGAGACGGACGAGCAGGGCAATAAGGTCAGGGTTATTAACGGCGGTGTGAACGTGAGCGCCCATGCAGGAAATACACTCACTGCAGGCATTGACAAAACCGTCGTCTATGGCAATGTGGCACTTACCAACCTGGATGCCGGCGGGTTAACGGTTAACACGGATATTGTTGTGAAGAAGAACCAGGACAGCACCTCCGGCAATATTGTCTTTAACCAGCAGGGTGACATCCTGGTGGAGGGCGCCTTGCAGGCAGAGAATTCTGTCAGCGAGACCTCCGCAAAGGGAAATGTTACCAATAACAAGGCGATAACGGCAGATAACCATGTACGGATTCAGGCGACTGCTGCGGATGCGGTTGAAAAGGGAAATATCGTACTGAATGGTACCGTTACCGCGAATACAATTGAAGGGACTGCCGGACGGAACATTACGGCAAGTGCCATGAACTCTGTTGCCGATATTGATCTGACGGCAGGTAACGATGTCGACCTGAAAGGCAAGGTAAAAACAGTAAGCGGTACGGTCAACGGTAACGCGGGCAACGATATTATTATCGAAGATACGGTGACTGCTCCGGAACATATAGTTTTGGCTGCCGGGGAGCAGGTTTGGGAAACCCCGGATGGGGGCCTGGTTACAAAAGAAGTAAATGTGACGGCTGGCAACAACGTGGGGTTAACAGGTGATAACAATGCTTTCCCGCGTATCATCGTGAATGGGATAACACCGGAAGGAGGCAGCGGGCCGGACCCGATTTACCAGAATGTAAAAATCAAGGACAGCGCTGACAATCTGTCCCTGAATGTAAACGCAAAAGTAGACGGCCTTGTTCTGGCTGAGAATACGGCAGGTTCATTAAGTGTAGATTCCAGCCTGAAAGCCGGGAAAGTCGAACTGCGCGCCCAAACGGACGTCGGGCAGCAGGCTGAAATTGAAATTGTTCCAAGCAGTGCCGTTACGAACAGTGATGTAACCGTCGCGGCAGGCAACAATATCATATTGGAAAACAACAACAACCAATTTAATATGATTACCCTTCAGGGACTGAACACGGTGACGTTGCCCGATGAAAAGGGCAATCTTGCGACTCTGACTGCAATCAACGGAGACGTAAAGGTCAAAACCCAGGCAGAGAATTCGTTGTTAGTAACTACAGTTTCCGCAGTTTCTCCGGAACAGCTTCTGGTGGTTGGCAAAGATTTCAGCATAGAAAATCTGCACGATACCGGTGGCATTTGGATGGTCAACGGCGTAGCTGCATTGGGTACCGAAGAAGACACCGGTAACGTAAACCTGAGAGCTGCAGGCGATATTGTGAATGGCGATGAAGACCACACAGTTAACCTGTTTGCCAGGAAAGACATTAACATTACTTCAACAAATGGCGGAATTGAGAATTATGGTGGCCTGTACGCAATAAACGATGTTAACATGGAAGCGGCAAACGGAATTGCTACAGGCAGAGATAAAGACGATAATGTTTCGGCAGGAAATAGTGTCAACTTACATACAATAGCCGGAAATATTGAAGTAGCAGGTAATGTTACTGCCGGAGAGGGAGACGTTGTTGCGCTCAACGGAAGATTGGATGAGAACGGCGAGTTTGTTGAAGGAACCGGGAACATTGAATTTAAAGGAAGCATTAACGCGGGGAACGATGTTGTTGTTAAAGCCGCAGGCGGCAATATTGCAACGGTGAATGGAACGATCACTGCTGGTCAGGATATTACGGTGCAGACCGGAGGCGAAGGGAATATAAACCTGAACAGCCTGGGAGAACTGACGGGAACCAACGTTACTGCAGGCAACAACATCAGCCTGACGACAGAGAAAGGTTCTGTCTGGGCCGGCGGAACCATTACAGCCGAAAACGGAGACGTAGTTGCCGTGCAGAACAATGGCGAGGACCCGGATAAAGGCATCTTGTTCTCGGGAGATGTGAATGCTCTTAACGGTAATGTGAAAGCAACCATCAGGAAAACCGGGTCGGTTTTCTATTCCGGAAATGTTAAAGCCGGAGATAATATTGAGGCGCTGGTTGTTGAGGGCGGACAAGGTCAGATTGCATACGCAGGCAGAACCGTGGAAGCCGGGGGTTATGTAACGGCAGTAACGTCTTACGGCGATATTACCTATGAAAACACGGTGACGGCCGGTAAGGATATAACCGCGACTACATCAGAAGGAAATGTTACCGGTTTCGGCAACTTAAATGCCGGGCAGGATGTTGTCCTGGGAACTCGAAATGGCGACGTGACCCTGGAATCGAGCGTTACCGCAGAAAGAAATGTTACTGTAGATACAACAAAGGGTAACATCGAAATTGGCGGTAACGTAAAAACGACGAACGGCGAAGTGCTTTTAAAAGCAGAGAACAACAATCCGGAAGAAAGTGATGGATACGTAAAAGTATTCGGCTCCATTGACTCCGGTACGGATACCCGGCTGGAATCGGAAAACGGCGATATTGTGGTTGCCGGCACTATCAACTCCGGAGAAAATGTACTTGCTACAGTTACCGGTTCGATTGGTAATATAAACCTGAGCGGCGATGTAAGAGCAAAAAATGACGTTCTGGCAGATACGGCTGCGACAATTGGCGGTATTACGGTTGAAAAAACTGTAAACGCAGGGAATGACGTAAAGATTACGAGCGCAAAGGGTGATATTAATCTTAAAGGCGACGTGGATGCAGGGAATAATCTAAAACTTGAGAATCAAGAGGGATACATTTTCTTAAGGGGCGACGTGGATGCAGGCAATGACATTTTGGCAAACACTACTTCAGGCCTGATTGAAATGAGACAGGATGTAACCGCAAAACGGGATATCATTGCTACAAGCGAAGAGGGCTCTATCGGTCTTTTGGGTGATATCGATGCGGGGCGTGATGTGACAGCAGAGACCGGAAAGAATGCTTTGATACTGTTTAATACAGACTGGTCTGACGGCAAGCACGATGTTCACGCAGGCCGTGATGTGAATTTAACGGTTGAAGACTCCATAATATATGTTAATGGCAAAGTTGTTACAGATACCGGCGACGTGCGTGCTACGGCAAAGACAGGCGGTATCGGGTTTAATGGCAATATTCAGTCCGGTAAAGACATCACTGCTTCGGTTACCGATAACGGGATTATCAGTTATAACGGAACTGTTCAGGCCCGGAACGACGTAACGGCAACAACGGCTAAAGGAAATATTGAGTATGCAAAAACCGTGCAAGCCGGCCACAATGTAACGGCGTTGACAAATGCGGAGGGAAACATTTCTGTAGGCGATGCCATCATTGCAGAGACAGGAGATGTGATGCTGTCAACCGCAAATGGAACCATCACGGTTGGCGAAGAGGACGGTACAGGCCGGATTGATGCCTACGGTAACGTACAGATTAATGCAGCAAAAGCTGATGCAAGTGATACTAATTTAGTTGACATCTTAACCTCGGTTGAATCAAAAAATGCTGATGTGAACGTAAAGACTGTGAATGGCAATATTCATATCGGCAGCAATGGTCCGGATACGGAGACCGTGACAGCGAAGGAAAACGTGACGCTGGAAGCAGTAAACGGCAAAATCATCATTGACGGCAAGACATCCACGCAGGACGGCGATATTACGCTGCAGGCTTCCAACAGTGAATATGTCGAAGGTGAAGACGGTAAAAACATCATTATCAACCAGGATGGCAAGATAGAGTCCGGCCGGGATGTAAACCTGATTGCCGGGAACGGCGATCTGCATGTGACAGGCAACGTAACAGCCCGGGGAACGCTGAACGCGGAGACACGTGGACAGGGCGACATCTACCTGGACCAGGACGTAACCGTAGTCAAAGATATGACGATGCAGACTGAGACCGGTGATATTACGGTCGGCAAAAAGGTGGATGCGGAAAACGGCAGTGTAACGATGAAGACCGGTGTGGGTGACATCACGGTAGGCGCAGACATCAATGCAGGCCAGGATGTATCCGCACAGACCGGTACGGGCGATATCACGGTAGGCGAAGACATTACGGCCGGTAAGAGCGTAACGATGACGACCGGTACGGGTGACGTAACGGTAGGCAGCAATGGCAAAGGCAGTGTAACTGCGGATAAAGATGTGACCGTCAATGTTGGAACAGGTGACGTGGACATTGTGAAAGCTGTAACATCTGAAAACGGAAGCGTGTCCGTGAAGACGGGTGAAGGAGATATCCATATCGGCAATAACGGCCCGGATACGGACACCGTGACAGCGAAGGAAAACGTGACCTTGGAAACGACAAACGGTAAGATTACGGTGGATGGCAAGACATCCACGCAGGACGGCGATATTACGCTGCAGGCTTCCAGCACGGAATATGTAGCAGGTGAAGACGGTAAAAACATCATCATCAACCAGGACGGCAAAATAGAATCGGGCCGGGATGTAAACCTGGTTGCTGAAAATGGCGATCTGCACGTGACGGATAACGTATCGGCCCAGGGGACGCTGAACGCGGAAACCAGGAAGCAGGGTGATATTTACCTGGATCAGGACGTAACCGTAGTCAAAGATATGACGATGCAGACGGAGACCGGTGATATTACGGTCGGCAAAAAGGTGGATGCGGAAAACGGCAGTGTAACGATGACGACCGGCACGGGTGACATCACGGTAGGCGCGGACATTAACGCAGGCCGGGATGTTTCCGCGCAGACGGGTACGGGCGGCATTACGGTAGGCGAAGACGTTACGGCCGGTAATACCGTGACGCTAACGACCGGAGATGGCGACGTAACGGTAGGCAGCAACGGCAAAGGCAGTGTGACTGCAGATAAAGATGTGACCGTCAACGTTGGAACAGGTGACGTGGACATTGTGAAAACTGTAACTTCTGAAAACGGCAGCGTTTCCGTGAAGACGGGTGAAGGAGATATCCATATCGGCAATAACGGTCCGGATACGGATACCGTGACGGCGAAGGAAAATGTGACGCTGGAAACGGCAGATGGCAAGATTACGGTGGACGGCAAGACATCCACGCAGGACGGCGATATTACGCTGCAGGCTTCCAGCAGTGAATATGTTGAGGGTGAAGACGGTAAAAACATCATCATCAACCAGGACGGCAAGATAGAGTCCGGCCGGGATGTAAACCTGATTGCCGGGAACGGCGATTTGCACGTGACAGATAACGTATCGGCCCAGGGAACGCTGAACGCGGAGACACGTGGACAGGGCGACATCTCGCTGGACCAGGACGTAACCATAGTCAAAGATATGACGATGCAGACGGAAACGGGCGACATTACGGTCGGCAAACAGGTGGATGCGGAAAACGGCAGTGTAACGATGACGACCGGCACGGGTGACATCACGGTAGGTGCGGACGTTAACGCAGGCCGTGACGTATCCGCACAGACCGGAACCGGCGATATTGCGGTAGGTGAAGACATTACGGCCGGCAAGAATGTAACACTGACGACCGGAGAAGGCAACGTAACGGTAGGCAGTAACGGCAAAGGCAGCGTGACTGCGGATAAGGATGTGACCGTTAACGTTGGAACAGGCGATGTGGACATTGTGAAGTCTGTGACAGCTGAAAACGGCAGCGTTTCCGCGAGAACAGGGAAAGGCGATATCCATATCGGCAATAACGGTCCGGATACGGATACCGTGACGGCGAAAAAGGATGTGAAGCTGGAAACCGATAACGGCAGAATAGAAATCTATGGCAAAACTTCTGCCGAAACCGGCGACATTACCCTGAAAGCAGCAAACGATAAATACGTTGCAGGCCAGGACGGTCAGAACATTATTATTTCTGATAACGGAAAGGTGGAATCCGGCCGGGATGTGAACCTGACGGCAAGAAACGGCGACCTGCACGTGACGGATGATATTATCGCAAAACGGGATATAAATGCAGAAACGCAGACCAGAGGCGATGTGTTCTTAGATGATGACATAACAGTTAACAGGAATCTGACGCTTAAGGCGGATAAGGGCAACATTACCCTTGACGGGGATGCGCAGGCCGGAAGCAGCGTGAGAGCAGAAACGGGTAAAGGAAACATCACTGCTTCGACTGTAACTGCCGGTAACAATATCACCCTGATCAACGGCAACGGTGTAACGGAAGCGGATGCTCTGACGGCGAAAAACCGTATAAACGTTGCCAATGGCAACGGTACGATTGCCCTCGGGACAGTTGATGCCGCATCTGCAGCACTGACCAACAGGGGCAAAGACGGACATATAACAGCGGACACCGTACGGGCAGAAGCCAGGGGCAACAGTAACGGTACCGGCGCGGCAGACATAAGTGTTGGCGGCAGTCATGTTGCGTTAGGTAACGTAGTGAACAAGAGTAAGGGGGATAAACCGCTGACAATTTCAACCGCCGGCGCATCCAAAGACAGAGCCATGAAGGAATTCAGTATTGGTACACAGAACGGGGACGGAAGCCATGATGGCGGCATCAGTTCCGGGTCCGGTGCTGTGATCCAGCAACTGTGGACGGACCGCGGTATGATATATGCCACGGGCAAGTCCAACGTCCATATCAGTAAGTTGGTGGTGAATGACAAACTGCATGCTGCTAATGATGCGGTATCAGTAGCTGTATATGGACGTACGCCAACCCATGACGGTGAACGGATGGTATACTGGAACAACATCAGGCAGAATGATCCCGGCACCATGCAGGCTCTCTGGTACAACAGGGCTTATATGGTTCCTGAATGGATGTATCTGGATCTGTTCTATAACGGGAATGTCGGCAGCAGAAAAGGCGTTTTGGTAGATGCTCAATTCTACCGGCAGATTTACGGTGACTCAGTCAGTGTTGTGGATACCATGCGTGCGCAATTGGAACCGAAAGAAGAGGCCTCGGTCATTGCGTATTTCGACCGCAACAATCTGGTCCAGATTGACGACGAGGCGGTGTCTGCCGCTTCGGGTGACGTTACGGTAGAATAACAGTAGTTTTGGGAATTCACAGGTCAAGAAAATAAAAAGCCTGTACCGATGCAGAATTGCAAAGGTGCAGGCTTCTTTTGACGATATGCCGAAAGAATCACTTTCCGGCTTTTCGTAGCGACTGTTTTTGAAAGATAAAAGCGGCTGTGCCTTTTCAGGTACAGCCGCTTTTGCGTTACTGTGCATTACGTATCATTTTGCCGCGTTAGCTTTGATGCATTCGTTGATGTCTTTGATCAGAGCAGGCACATCCAGACCGTGGGCACCGGCGCCTTCACCGATGGTTTCGAACTGCGCGGCCATACAGCCAATGCAGCCCAGACCGTAATCGGCAAAGACCTGCATGATTTCCGGATGCGCCTGAACGGCTTCAATAATATTGGTGTCTGCCGTAATAACGTCAGCGGTGTTTTTAATGTCTTTTACTTCCATGTTATTCACCTCGTTAAAAATATATTGCAGTGATATTATAGCATTGTTGTATGAAAAGGAAAAGACAGGAAATAAAAATTCGTTCTTTTTTCAAAAAACATCAATAATAGTATTGCAAAATAAGGGAAATGCCTGTATAATGGTGAAAAGTGGTGAAATGTGGGGCAAAGGGGTGAAGAAAATGTTCCTGGGAGAATACCGGCATTCTTTGGACGACAAAGGTCGTCTCTTCATTCCTGCCAAATTACGGGACGTTTTGGGAAAGCGCTTTTTCATCAGCAAAGGCTTTGATCATTGCCTGATGATATATGATGAAGAACAGTGGAAACTGTTTTCGGATAAGTTGAATGCGCTGTCCATGGGGCAGAAAAAGAACCGGGATATTAAACGATTTTTCTTCTCCGGCGCTGATGAATTTTCCTGCGATAAGCAGGGGCGCGTGCTGCTGAGTGCCAGCCTGCGGGAACACGCAGGTATCAATAAGGATACCGTAATAGTCGGTGTAGGCGACAAAGCGGAAATCTGGTCTGCAGAGAGGTGGCAGGAGCGAAATGCAGCTGCAGAACAGATGATAGAGGAAGGTCTTGACGACCTGAATCTGGACATTTGATGAGGCGTTTATGGAATTTGCTCATGTAAGTGTTCTTCTGAAAGAATGTATAGACTGGCTGGTTACAGATCCGGACGGCATTTATGTGGACTGCACGCTGGGCGGGGCAGGTCATTCTTCTGAAATTGTTGCACGACTGTCGGATAAAGGACGGCTGATTGGTATCGATCAGGATGATGATGCGCTGGCTGCGGCGAAAGAACGGCTAAAAGACGCACAGTGCATAGTAGAGATCGTAAGGTCCAACTTTAAAGAGTTGAAAGAAGTTTTGCATAAACTGGACGTAGAAAAGGTTACAGGCATCCTCTTTGATTTGGGAGTATCTTCCTATCAATTGGATACGCCGGAACGGGGCTTTTCCTACATGCATGAAGGTCCGCTGGATATGCGGATGAACCAGGAAAGCACACTGACCGCGGATACCATCGTAAATATGTACAGCGAAGCAGAACTCGCCGGACTGATCTGGCGGTATGGGGAAGAACGGTGGGCGAAACGGATTGCGCAGTTTATTGTAGCGGAGCGGCAGAAAAAGCCGCTGCATACTACCGGTGAACTGGTAGAAGTTATAAAAAAAGCGATTCCCAAAGGAGCCCGTAAAGAAGGCCCCCATCCGGCAAAGAGAACCTTTCAGGCTCTGCGGATTGAAGTGAATGATGAACTGAACATCCTTGATCAGGTAGTGGAGGATGCGGTAAATGCGCTACGGCCTGGCGGACGAATCGGAGTCATCACGTTCCAGTCATTGGAAGACAGGATTGTAAAGCAGAAACTGGTCCAGCTGGCAAGAGGATGTATCTGTCCGCCTCATATGCCCTGTGTGTGTGGAAGGAAACCGCTGATTAGCAAACCGGGCAGCCTGGTCCCCGGGGATAAGGAAGTAGCAATGAACCCAAGGGCAAGAAGCGCAAGGTTGCGTTTTGCGGAAAAGTTATAACGGGTTGACCAGACAAAGAAGGAATCTTCAGACAGAAGTATTATATAAAAAGGCAGGCAAAAGCATATGTTAGCTAGAAAGTACAATTATGAGGACCAATGGGCGCAGTCGGAGCAGGAGCGGCTCAGAGAGCTTAATGAACTGGAACAGCGCCGCCAACGCATCCGTAAGGCCAACTATAAACTGTTCCGACGCCGTTTGTTTGTTACAGTGGGGCTGGTGCTGGCAATGTATTTCGCTACGGTTATGCGTAGCGCCGCTCTGGTGAGCGCGGGCAATCATCTGATCAAACTGCAAACCCAGGAATCCCAGTTGATAGCCAAGAATGCCGAACTGAAAATCGAGGTGGATCAGCTGAAAGGACCGGAACGCATTACTTCAATCGCAGAGAAGCAGTTGGGAATGAAAGTGGCCCGCAGCAACATTTATGTCAAAGCCGTCAATCAGTAGGTTAGTGTTAAGATAAGACAGTAACATGTCTTGAACTTATCATAGCCTTTTAAAATTTTGCGTAAGAATGAAAAAAGAATTTTGAGAGGCAGCCTTTACAGGCTGCCGTTTCAATTTAAGGGGGAGTGTGCTATGCAGAAAAAATTACAACAGTTGATTGAGTTGCTGCCCGAAGTAAATGTAATAGGTACAACGGACAAAACGGTGACGGATATCACGGCAGATTCCCGCGTCGTGCAGCAGGGAAGCCTGTTCATCGCTTTAAAGGGCGCCCATGTGGACGGACACAGATTTCTGGGAAAAGCAGCAGAAGCGGGGGCAGCCGCCGCCCTGGTAGAAGATGTTCCTGCTGTAATTCCAGAAGGATTAACGCTGCTACAGGTTAAGGATGTGCGTGAAGCAATGGAAATCATCGCGCCATTCTTTTTTGACTATCCCGGCAAGACCATGCGTATGATTGGCGTGACCGGGACAAACGGTAAGACCACCAGCACAAACATCATCCGGCAGGTATTAAAAAGCGCCGGATTCAAATGTGGCATGATTGGTACCATCAACGTGTTGATTGACGAAGAATCTATCGTATCACATAACACTACTCCGGACGTAGTGGATTTGCAGAAATTCCTGTACCGCATGAAAGAAGCGGGCTGCCGGTATGTGGTGATGGAAGTATCTTCCCATGCGCTGGCGCTGAAACGCGTGGCCGGTATCGAATACGACACGGCGGTGCTGACCAATATCACGGAAGATCACCTGGACTTCCACAAAACCATGGAAGCCTACCGGGATGCCAAGAGTCTGCTATTTGAACATCTGACGGACGGAGAAAAACCAAACAAGACGGCGGTGTTTAATGCGGACGAACCTGCCAGTAAGATTATAGAAGCGCGGACGAAAGCGGCGTATCTTACTTATGGCATGGGAAAAGAGAACGATATTTATCCGCTTGCTTATGAAGTGGGCGCCAAGGGCATGCATCTGTGCCTGCACACGCCGGCGGGGGATATGGATCTGCATTTAAATATTACTGGTAAGTTCAATGTTTACAACGTGATGTGCGCAGTGGGCGCCCTGCTGGCAGAAAAAATCGACAAAGTCGAAATCGAAAAGGTGCTGAACGGTTTTGCCGGGGTGCCGGGGCGATTCCAGTTGGTGGAAGCGGGCCAGCCGTACACGGTAATCGTGGATTATGCCCACACACCGGATGGACTTGAGAACGTTCTGAATACGGCGCGCCTGATTACCAAAGGACGCCTGTGGGTGGTGTTCGGCTGTGGCGGCGACCGGGACAACAAGAAGCGCCCCATCATGGGCAGCATAGCCCTGCAGCTGGCGGATGACGTGGTTGTTACTTCAGATAACCCCCGCAGTGAAGACCCGGAAAAAATAATCGATCAGATCGAAGTGGCTTTAAAACCTGTACCGGCGGGGAAAACGGTAACACGGATAGCCGACAGGAAGGAAGCTATTCATTATGCGCTGGCCCATGCAGGAAATCAGGATGTAATCATGATTGCCGGAAAAGGCCATGAAAACTATCAGATACTGAAAGACAGGACAATCCATTTTGACGATAAAGAAGTGGTGGAAGAGTACTGGAAAGGAAAAAAAGCATGATTACATTACAGGAAATTGTAGCTGCTACGGGCGGCAAATGCGATTTTTCCGGTAATCCGGATTTTACCGGAATCAATACGGATACACGCACCATAAAAAACGGGGAGCTGTTTATTGCCTTAAAAGGCGAGAACTTTGACGGCCACGCCTATGTGATAAAAGCGGCGGAAAACGGCGCGGCGGGCATCCTTGCATCCCGGAAGGTAGACGTGGAAGGGATTCCTGTCATATATGTAAAAGATACTTTAAAAGGCTATCAGGACATCGCCCACGCGTACCGTATGAAATTCCCCAATCTGAAAGTCGTGGCAATTACCGGTTCCAACGGGAAAACATCTACCAAGGATATGGTGGCAGCGGTGCTTTCATCCCGGTACAACGTAGTAAAGACCCAGGCGAATTTCAACAATGAAATCGGCCTGCCCCGGACGCTGTTAAGCATTCGGCCGGATACGGAGATTGCAGTGGTAGAGATGGGCATGCGCGGGTTAGGTCAGATTAAAGCCATGTGCGCCATTGCCTGCCCGGATGTGGCAGTTATTTCTAATGTGGGATCCACTCACGTTGGTGAACTGGGAAGTCTGGATAATATAGCAAAAGCGAAAAGCGAAATTCTGGAGGACTTGCCAACCGACGGATTCGCGGTACTGAACGGAGATTTGCCCCGGGTGCGCGCCATGGAGAATAAGCTGCATACGAAAGTAAGCTGGTTCGGGTTTGACGATGTAAATGATGTACGGGCTGAAGCTGTAGAAATCACAGCTGGCGGGAGTCATTTTGTATGCAAAACCGCAGACGGAACGACGGCGTTTTTTATCCCGCAAATCGGCGAGCATAATGTGATGAATGCTTTATCTGCTATTGCAGTTGGCAGGCATTTTGGTGTAAAATTAAATAATATAAAAGAAGCTTTGCAGGGAACGGTATTGACGGGAAGCCGGCAGGAACTTTTGCATTTTGGCAGTTATACAGTGATTAACGATGCTTATAATGCCAGTCCCGCATCTATGGAAGCAGCCTTTGCCACGCTGGCAAGGCTGAAACAGAGCGCAAAACTGCCCTGCCGTACCATTGCGGTGGTGGCGGATATGCTGGAACTGGGAGATACGGCTGTGGAAGCACATCAGAGTGTCGGGCGAATGGCGGCCAAAGCGAAAACCGATATTCTGTTAGGGTATGGGCCGGAAACAAAAGCTACTGTGGAAGCGGCTGCTGCTGAAGGCGTTGCAGCCTGTCATTTTACTAACCGGCAGGGCGCGGCAGATAAGCTGGCAGATATCCTGCAGCCGGGGGATATTGTTTTGCTGAAAGGATCCCATTCCATGCAGGTGGCAGGAATCATCGATCTGGTTTTCAAAAAGTAAATGAGTATTGTAATTTATAGAAAGTAATGTTGTCCGGGAATGACAGGATATTTTGCCATTTCCCGAATCAATCAGGAAAGTCTGGTGCGCAGTATGGAAGTAACGGGCATGCAGGTCATTGGGGCGTTGCTGACGTCCCTGATTGTATGCGCAGCGTTGGGTCCGGTATTGATTCCGATCCTACATAAATTGAAGTTTGGGCAGAGTATTCGTGATGTAGGCCCGGCCAGCCACATGAAAAAAAGTGGTACGCCCACCATGGGGGGCATTATGATGCTGTGCGGGCTGTTTGTGGCCATGGTGGTTTGGAACCGTTTTACACCGTTGATCATCATTGCTTTTGTACTGACCTTCGGCCATGCGCTGATAGGCTTTTTTGACGATTATATCAAGGTCGTAATGAAACGGAATCTGGGGCTTACGGCAAAGCAGAAGCTGGCTCTGCAGATTGCGCTTGCAATGGCGTATATTTATTATGTGGAGCAGCACGCAGGGGCATCCGGCACGGATTTATGGGTCCCGGGAACCGCTGTTTCTGTACATATGGGCTGGCTGTATTACGTATTGGTACTGCTTCTTCTGGTGGGAACCACGAATGCGGTAAATCTGACGGACGGACTGGACGGGCTGGTTTCCAGCGTCAGCATACCAGTTCTGACTGCATATTCGTATATAGCCTGGCAGGCAGGAGAAGGGGATTTGTGCCTGTTTGCGGCAGCCGTTTTGGGAAGCTGTCTGGGTTTTCTTGTCTGGAATCATCATCCGGCCAAAGTGTTTATGGGAGATACAGGATCACTGGCTTTAGGCGGCGCAGTAGCGGCGCTGGCTCTGCTGACCCATACAGAGATCCTGCTGGTTATTATAGGCGGAATGTATGTATTGGAAGCATTGTCTGTTATTATCCAGGTTGCATATTTTAAACATACAGGGGGAAAACGCGTCTTCCGTATGACGCCGATCCATCATCACTTTGAACTGGGCGGATGGAAAGAAACGAAAGTCGTGGCAGTGTTTACGCTGGCGAGCTGTGTTTTCTGTCTGGCCGGCATAGGGCTGTGGTTCCTGGGAAAGGGTGGCATGTAATATGTCCGATATTCAAAATGTAATGGTATTTGGCGCCGGTATCAGTGGCAAAGGCGCGGCAATGGAACTGGTTGAGCAGGGCAAGACGGTTTATCTGTATGACGACACCCCGAAACAGCTGGAACCTGAACTAGAAGAATTACTGGCACGGCAGGGCGGCGGATTTGTCTGCGGAAACCTCGCGGGGACATTAGGGCGGGTGCAGCAAGTCGTATTATCGCCAGCGGTGCCCGGGAATCTCCCGGAGTTGCAAAAAGCCCGTGAAAACGGCGTGGAGGTCATCAGCGAAATCGAATTGGCCTGGCGCAATTATATCGGACACATGGTGGCCATCACCGGAACCAACGGAAAAACCACCACAACGACTCTTGTCGGCGAAATGCTGAAGACGCTGCCGGTAAGGACGGCGGTGGGCGGCAATATCGGCCGGGCTCTTTCCAGAGAAGTAAAAGGGCTGGATAAGAACAGCTGGGTAGCAGCGGAAGTATCCAGTTACCAGCTGGAAGGCATCAAAGAGTTCTGCCCGGATGTGGCGGCAATCCTGAACCTTACGCCGGACCACATGGAGCGCCATAAAACCATGGAGGAATATGCCCGTTGTAAAAGGAATATTTTCATCAATCAGACTGCCAGACAGATTACGATTTTGAACTATGACGATCCGGAGGTCCGCACCTGGGGGAAATATTCGAAAGGCACATTGTGCTATTTCAGCCGCAAGGCGGCCTTGCCGGAAGGCGTTTATATGAAAGACGGCAGTTTTTTCATTAAGTGGAAAAATGCTGTGAAAGAGATTTGCCATAAAAATGAGCTCCAGATTTTTGGCGCCCACAACGAAGAGAATGTACTGGCGGCCATTGCCTGCGGCTTTTTTGCAGGAGTGACCCCGGAAAAAATGCGGGAAACACTGCTGGGGTTTAAGGGAGTGGAACACCGTATCGAATATGTTACAACGATTCACGGAGTCCCGTACTATAATGATTCCAAGGCGACTAACACGGATTCTGTGATCAAAGCGCTGGAAGCGTTTCCCAGCGGACATATCATCCTATTGGCGGGCGGCCATGACAAGATGACCCCGCTGGAACCCATGATGAACCTGATTCGGGAGAAAACAGACCTGCTGATTCTTCTGGGCGAGGCAAAGGAAAGGTTTTACAAGGCTGCCACGGCAGCCGGCGTTGAGAATATAGTTGTAGTGGATTCTTTTAAAGACGCGGTTGACACGGCTTATGCCAGGGCAAAAGCACCTCAGGTGGTGCTGCTGTCTCCGGCCTGTTCCTCTTTCGATATGTTCCATGACATGGGCGAAAGGGGACGCTATTTTAAGAAACTGGTGCACGAACTGAAATAAAAAAGCAGAATGGAGATCAGAATCAGATGAAGATTATAGTATCCGGTGGCGGTACCGGGGGACACATTTATCCGGCGCTTACCATTGCGGATACAATCAAAAAGCTTTACCCGGAAGCGGAGATACGTTTTGTGGGTACGACCCACGGGCTGGAAAAGGATCTGGTGCCCCGCGCGGGTTATCCCATTGATTTTATTGATGTGCAGGGATTCAGACGGAGCCTGGGCGTGGACACGTTCCGCTCGGTATATAAGCTGTTCACCGGTCTCGGGGACGCAAAAAAACTGCTGGCAGTCCATAAACCGGACCTGGTCATCGGTACGGGCGGTTATGTATGCGGACCTGTCGTTTTTCTCGCGGCCATGCAGGGAATCCCGTCCTGCGTTCAGGAACAGAACGCCCTGCCGGGCGTGACCAATAAGATACTGTCTCATTTTGTCAGTAAGATATTTTTAGGATATAAAGAAGCAGGCAAATATTTTAAGGGAAAAGCACAGAGGGTTTTTACTGGTAACCCAATCCGGGAAGAAATTTTAAGTCATACCCGCTGGGAAGCTCTGAAGTTCTTCAAACTGGATGTGAATAAAAAGACTATCCTGATTGCCGGCGGCAGCCTGGGTGCCGCTTCCATCAATAAAGCCGCGTTCCAGTTGGAAAAGGACCTTTCCGGGAGAGACGACGTGCAGATACTGCACGCCACCGGAAAAAACAATTACGAAGCCTATATGAAGCAGGTTGAGGAAGTCGGCGGCTTTAAACCGAATATTCACTTATCTCCCTATCTGTACGATATGCCCATGGCGCTGGCGGCGGCCGATCTCGCGGTGTTTCGGGCCGGAGCAATAGGTCTTGCGGAACTGACGGCAAAAGGGATTCCGTCTATCCTGGTACCGTTCCCGTATGCAACGGGCAACCATCAGGAATTCAATGCCAGGGCGCTGGAATCAGCCGGTGCGGCACAGGTGATTTTAGACAGGGAACTGACTGGAGAGGCTCTTCACGAAAAGGTTGAGCGTCTGCTGCTTCATGAAAAAGAGCTGCGGCAGATGCAGCAGGCTGCGGCGAAGGCCGGACGGCCGGAAGCCGCTATGGAAATAGCAAAACAGGCAACAGCTTTGATAAATAAAAGGGAACCCTGACCGTATGTCGGCATGCCGGCAAGTTCGGCAGAATGGCCGGTATGGAAACATATAAGGGAACCCAAAAGAGGCGGAGGTAAAGCAGATGTTGGACAAGTACAGACATATCCACTTTATCGGTATTGGAGGAGCCGGTATGAGCGCGTTGG
>JAEEGH010003458.1_pt1 | contig 41474 bp, 35 predicted proteins | sample 9134181 | NCBI WGS metagenome assembly JAEEGH01 (sample SAMN16246544, study PRJNA631951) | gut metagenome | biome: gut microbiome; feature: rumen; material: DP-attached | host: Bos | place: Iran: Karaj | collected 2018-10 | reverse complement strand
ATCGCATGGGGATCTTCCGCGCAGGAGGGACCGGGGCAGAGTGGCTCATCTTCGGGGGGATCCTCCTTCTGGCCTATCTGAGTTCGCTGATCATTGACCTTGCCGTGATGCGCAGAAGAGCGGTGCTTTACACGGAAAAAATGATGCGCTATATCGCGGGAAATGCCGGTCCGAAGGATGGCGCGGATTTTAACGCATAGGGGTGGAGACATGGTACCTGTTTTGACAATCCTTGTATATGGTCTCTTTTTGCTTGCGATCCTGGTCGGAGGGAAAGTGGCAGGGAAGGGGCAGTTTTTTGCGGACGGAACCGGGAGAGAGGCGACCGGCCCTTTGCGCGGGATCGCAGCCATCGGAGTGGTGCTTCACCACATCTCCCAAAACGAACATTTTCAGTCGGCCGGAGAGATCCGCCTGTTTGTGAATGCAGGCTTTCTTTTCGTTGCGATTTTTATGTTTCTGTCGGGCTACGGTCTGATCAAAAGCCTGGACAGCAAGCCGGATTACATGGACGGATTTTTGAAAAGACGCCTTCCGGTGATCGTTGTTCCCTACTATGTGAGTGTCCTGTTTTTCCTGATCTTTGCGCTGGTCAGCCGGACCCACTATGAACCGCTGGAATGGGTTACCAACCTTCTGGGACTGACCATGATGAACAAATATGCATGGTTCCCGATCGTGCTGACGATCCTGTATGTGTGCTTTTATCTGGTCTTTCGCGGGGAGAAAAGCCGCAATGCCAGCCTTGTAAAAATGCTGTTTGCCGTCCTGGGGCTGGTGCTTTTGTATGCGGCGGTCCGGTACATGGACTGGTGGCTGAAGTTCCATTATCCGGGCACCTGGTGGAATGAGCCGATGGTGCGCTGGTTTGCGGGGGAATGGTGGGTCAATTCCTCGATCGGCTTCTGGGTGGGGATCTTCATCGCCAGCAAGGAAGAAGCGATCCGGGCGTTCTTCCGAAAGGGGTATCTCCTGAAACTTTTCGTTTCTCTGCTCCTTGTCTTCCTGCTTTCCGGACTGAGTTTTCGCCTGAAAATCCTGCTTGGCTACTGGAACGAAACCGCAGTACAAGGGCCTGGGATCGGTACGACCTTCCTCTGCGTTCTGGCGCAGTTTCCACATGTGGCGTTCTTTGTTTTTTTCCTTTATCTGCTTTTGCTGAAGGTGAAGACCTCCAATCCGGTGACACGGTTTATGGGCAGGATCTCCCTGGAGTCGTACATGATGAATTATCCGGCGCTTTTGATCACCTCGGATTATCTTCTGAAGGCGGCCGATCCGGAGACGGCAAAGTTCCGGGCGCTCTATATGGTGCTGGTGATCCTTCTGACGCTGCTTCTGGCGCTTGTTTACCGCGCGGTGAATCAAGGCCTGCTGCGCCGGTTATCCGGAAGATAATGCAAAAATACTTTGCCGACCGGCATCCCGTGGGAGGGGAAGATGAAGAGAATCAAGCAGATTTTTGACGGGGATTACGGATGCGAAGAAAATACGCATGCTCCGGGAGAACGGACGGTGTCCGTGACGCTGGAGGACGAGGAGGGGAACCTGAGCTATGAAACGGTGCCCGACGCGTGGCTCCGGCAAAATGCGCTGGATGTGGGCAACGCATGGCCGGAAGAAGGACCGCATACCAGATCCGCAAAAAATGACAAATATTGACATATGCAGCAATGGGAAGCCTCTGCCTGTCTCTCTATAATCCACAATAGAAAGACAGGCGGAGGTATTTTTATGCGTTACGGGTATTTTGATAATGAGCGAAGAGAGTATGTGATCGACCGCGTGGATCTCCCCACCTCCTGGACCAATTACCTCGGAGTGGAGGACATGGCGGCGGTCATCAATCACACGGCGGGAGGGTACTGTTTCTACCGTACCCCGGAGTATCACCGGATCAGCCGCTTCCGTGGGAACAGTGTGCCGATGGACCGCCCCGGCTTCTATGTGTATCTCCGGGACCGCGCGGATGGGGATTACTGGTCCGCCTCGTGGCAGCCGGTGGGGAAGCCCCTGACACGTGCGACCTACAAGGCGCGCCACGGTCTCTCCTACAGCGTCTATGAATGCGACTATCGCGGGATCTACTCCGAGCAGCGCATGACGATCCCCCGCGGGGAAAATGTCCTCATCTGGGATGTGAAGGTGACGAACAACACGGCCGGGCCGCGTCAGCTGAGTATCTTTTCCTATCTCGAATTTTCCTTCCACCATATCATGATCGACAACCAGAACTTCCAGATGAGTCTCTACTGCGCAGGCAGCTCCTACGAGGACGGGATCATCGAGGAGGACCTCTTCTACGAGCAGGAGGGCTATCAGTATTTTGCGTCGGATTTTACGCCGGACGGCTTCGACACCCTGCGCAGTGACTTCCTCGGAACCTACCACACGGAGACGGATCCTGACAGTGTTGTCACCGGAAAATGCAAGGGGACGACCGAACTGGGCGGAAACCACTGCGGGACGCTGATGAAGGATTTCACCCTGCAGCCCGGCGAGACTGCGCGGTTCGTCTATTTCCTCGGCGAGGGGAGACGGGCGGAAGGTGCGCGGATCCGCGCAAAATATGCGGACAGAGGCCGCTTGGAGGATGCGTACCGGGATCTGGCGGAGTACTGGGACCGGAAGCTTTCGAAGCTCGTCATCGATACGCCGGATGCCGGGATGAATACGATGATCAATATCTGGAACCTGTACCAGTCGGAGATCAACGTGATGTTCTCCCGCTTTGCCTCCTTCATCGAGGTCGGCGGCCGGGTCGGACTCGGCTACCGTGACACGGCGCAGGATGCCATGACCATCCCGCATTCCAATCCGGACAAGTGCCGCCAGCGGATCATAGAACTGTTAAAAGGACTGACGACGACCGGCTACGGGCTGCACCTCTTCCAGCCGGAATGGTTTGAGGAGCAGACCGGGGTCAAACCCTTCAAATCCCCGACCGTGATCCCGGAGGCGGATAAGAGCACCGTGATCCACGGTCTGAAGGATGCCTGCTCGGACGACGCGCTCTGGCTGATCCCCTCGATCGTGGAATACATCAAGGAGACCGGAGATCTGGCCTTCGCGGATCTGCAGCTCCCCTATGCGGATACCTACATGGAGGGGAAGGATCTTACGGAGTCCGTCTACGATCACATGAAGCGGATCCTGGACTTCTCCGCGGAGCAGGTGGGGCAGACCGGCGTTTGTAAGGGCCTGCGCGCCGACTGGAACGACTGCCTGAATCTCGGCGGCGGAGAGAGCGCCCTGGTCAGTTGCCTGCACTACTGGGCTTTGACGAATTTTGTCGAGCTGGCGGTCCGGCTGGATCGTCCGGAGGATGTCCGCAGGTACGGCGAGATCGCGGCCCATGTGAAGGAGGTCATCAATACCGTGCTCTGGGACGGCGAATGGTTCCTGCGCGGCTTTACCGTATCCGGTCGGAAGATCGGCTGCAGCGCGGACCGGGAGGGGAGAGTGCACCTCGAGTCCAACGCCTGGGCGATCCTCTCCGGCGCGGCGGAGGAGGAGAAAGGGCGAAAGGCTCTGGAGTCCATGGACCGTTACCTCTATACGCCCTACGGACTGCTTTTGAACACGCCGGCCTACACGGTACCGGACGACGAGATCGGATTCGTCACGCGGGTCTACCCGGGCCTCAAGGAGAACAGCTCCGTCTTCTCCCATCCGAATCCCTGGGCCCAGGCAGCGGCCTGCCGGCTCGGACGCGGAGACCTCGCGATGAAATTTTACCTCGCGCTCTGCCCGTACCATCAAAATGACCGGATCGAGACCAGGGTCAGCGAACCCTATTCGTATTGTCAGTTTATCGCAGGGAAGGATCATGCGAAATTCGGAAGGGCCCATCACCCCTTCATGACCGGATCCGGCGGCTGGAGTTATTTCACGGCGACGCGGTATATCCTGGGCCTTAAGCCCGGCTTCGATGAGCTGACGGTAGACCCCTGCATCCCGGCGGACTGGAAGGAATTCCGCGCGCAGCGCTCCTTCCGCGGAGCGACTTATGACATACACGTCACAAACCCGGACGGCGTGATGAAGGGCGTGAAGGAGATCGTTGTGGACGCAGTGCCCATGGAGCGGATCCCGGTATTCGAAGCAGGGACGAAGCATACCGTAGAGGTAAGGATGGGTTAGAAGGAGGAGATCATGATCAAGTTCGGAACCGGCGGCTGGAGAGCCGTCATCGGAGATGAGTTTACCCGCGAGAATATCCAGATCCTGGCGCGGGCGATGTGCGACAAAATGAAGGCGGAAGGCGTGGCGGACAAAGGCATTGTCCTCGGGTACGACCGGAGATTTCTCTCCAAGGAATCCATGCAGTGGGCGGCCATGGTCTTTGCAAAGGAAGGGATCCATGCGGATCTCATAGGCAAATCGGCGCCCACACCGCTGGTCATGTACTATGTGATGAAGCATGAGCTCCCCTACGGGATGATGATCACCGCAAGCCACAACCCGGCGATCTACAACGGGATCAAGGTCTTCACCCGGGGCGGGCGCGACGCGGATGAGCTCCAGACCGCGGATATCGAGAATTACATGGGGAATATCACCGATATCCCCGTGGAGGACATGGAGTACGACGAGGCGGTGAAGCAGGGGCTGATCCGGGAGATCTACCCGCTGAATGAATACATCGACAGCATCCTGGAGACGGTGGATACCGGGGCGATCAAGAAGGCTTCCCTGAAGGTTGCCTTCGACCCGATGTACGGCGTAAGTGACACGGCTGTCAAAACCATCCTTCTGACGACCCGCTGCGAGGTGGAGGCGATCCACGAGCGCCACGATACCCTCTTCGGCGGCAAGCTTCCGGCGCCGAACGAATCCACGCTCTCCCTTCTGAAAAATACGGTGCTCGAGAAGGGGTGCGATATCGGGATCGCCACGGACGGAGACGCGGACCGGATCGGCGTCATCGACGACAAGGGGCATTTCCTGCACCCGAATGATATCCTCGTTATGCTGTATTACTACCTCGTGAAATACAAGGGATGGAAGGGGGACTGTGTCCGCAACATCTGCACCACGCACCTGCTGGACCGCGTGGCGGAGGGGTTCGGTCAGAAATGCCATGAGGTGCCGGTCGGGTTCAAGCATGTATCGGCGCAGATGTATAAAGCGGATGCCATCATCGGCGGCGAGTCCTCCGGCGGGATCGCCATCCGCGGACATATCAAGGGCAAGGACGGTGTCTATGCCGCGGCCCTCCTGCTGGAGATGCTGGCGGTTACCGGCATGAAGCTCTCGGATTACATAGAGATGATCCGCAGGGAGTACGGCGGGATGGCGCTGGTAGAGCGCGATTACCGGTTTTCCGCAAGCCGTAAGGAAGAGATCCGGGAGATCCTGCTGAAGAAAAAACAGCTCCCCGATATTCCCTTCGAAGTGCGGGAGGTATCCTACCTCGACGGGCTCAAGCTCTATCTCGCGGACGGCGGCTGGATCTCGGTCCGTTTCTCCGGTACGGAGCCGCTGTTGCGTATTTTTACGGAGATGAAGGAAAAAGAAGACGCCGAAAGGCTGTGCGGGTGCTTCGAGGAGTTCCTGTCACTGACATAAGGAATCTGGGCCGTCCGGACCTCCTCCGGGCGGCTTTTCCATGCCCTGCGCCGCCCTCCTAAAAATCCGCCACCGAATACAAAAAACGAAGACCTGCGGGGAGAACTGCATGTGCTACGATAAATCCATGAAAAAGAAGCCTGAGAAATTCACACTGGGCCAGACCATCGTCGGTCTCCTGATCCTGGGGTGGATCCTGCCGGTGCTGATCATGACCACGCTCCTGGCCACTTTCGTGGATCGCAGGGGAGCCGAGCAGGTCGATCAGACGGTCTTTTCCGCCATGGACAAGGCGGAGGAGATCTTCCGGCTGGAGATGGACGCCTGCGAGACGGCATCGAAGAATGCTTCCTACTATTCGAACATTCGGGATGCCTATTTGGAGTGTGTCCGGACGGGGGACGACCGCTCCTTTTCCGCGGAGGTGAACGGTTTTTTGCGTTCGGAATACAAATACAATTCCCTGATCCGCTGCGCGGTCCTGATCTTTCCGAAGGAGAATGACCGCTTCTACACCTACAATAACAGCACCGGCGCGGGCTATGGCAATGTGGAATATTTCCTGGGGAATGTGGAAGAGGAGGTGCGGGAGCTGGCGGAGTCCCTCGGCACATCTACGACGCTGATGTCGGAAAATGGGCACACCTACATGGTCCGGAACCTGATGCTGCCGGATTTTACGCCCTATGCGGTCCTGGCGCTCGAGCTGAACGAGCGGATGCTGGTCTCGGGCTATGAAAGCGTCTGGGGGTATACGGACAGTGTCTTTCTCCTGGACGGTGCCTATATGACCGGGAACGCGGCGGTGGCGGAGGACGCCGGCGGGAAGCCGGACAGAGGCCGCAGCTATGTGACGCGCACGCTGCCGGTGTATAACCGCGAGGTCACGGTGATCGTCAGCCTCGACCGCTCCGTCCTCTATGAGAAGCGACTGGCGAACTGGCTGATCTTCGGCATATTGATCATTGTCATGTTCCCGCTGATGTTCCTTTTGTTCCGGTTTTTTAACCGGAGCGTTCTGCTCCCCATCGGCCGGATGGTGCATGCGTACGGGGAGGTGGCCGGGAAAAATTACGGCTACCGGATCGAGGAGCATTCCGCCTCCCGGGAATTCTATTATATGGAGCAGTCCTTCAATGAGATGTCCGCCCAGATCCGCGATCAGTTCGACCGGATCTACCGGGAGGAGATCGCCCTGCGTGACGCCCGGATCATGGCGCTCCAGTCCCAGATCAATCCGCATTTTCTGAACAACACCTTCGAGATCATCAACTGGGAGGCGAGGCTGAACGGCAACATCAAGGTCAGCAAGATGATCGAGGCCCTCTCCACCATGCTCGAGGCGACGATGAACCGCCGGGGCGATCCGCTGCACTCCCTCTCCGAGGAGCTGAATTATGTGGATGCCTACGCCTACATCATCTCGGAACGCCTGGGCGATGATTTCCACTACGGGAAGGAAGTCGACGAGAGCCTGCTGGGGGTGCATGTGCCGAAGCTGATCCTGCAGCCGATCGTGGAGAACGCGGTGGAGCACGGCCTGTCCAGGGTACATAAGGGAAATGTGCGCCTGCGGCTTTTTGCGGAAGGGGACTACATCCTCATCGAGATCGTCAACGACGGTGCGATGAATGAAGAGGATGAGCAGAAGGTGCGCCGCATCCTCTCGGAGGCCCCGGAGCAGGAGCAGGAGGGAAGCCTGAGTCTCGGCATCCGCAACGTGAACCGGCGCCTTCGGCTGATCTACGGACCGGAGTGCGGACTGTTCATGGAGAATCGCGACGGGTGCTACACGGTGAGCACCATCCGCCTGAAAAAATCAGCTGCGCAATAAAAGTCAAAAAATACCAATCCCCGCAATTTGCTTTACCTCCGGGCTGGGCTACGATGAGAGCGTAGTTAAAGGAACCCCGGAAACGGGAATTGGGAGGTATGTTATGAAGAGAAAGAGATTACTGTCAACCATTCTTGCGGGCGTGATGGTTCTGTCCCTGGCAGCCTGCGGAAGCACCGGAAGTGCCGACAAGGGAACCGAAGCAGCTGCACCTGCAGCCCAGACCGAGACCCCGGCCAAGGAAGAGACCCCGGCCAAGGAGGAGGCACCTGCAGCCGAGAGCACGGAAGCAGGCCCTGTGGAACTGACCGTCTGCACCACCTTCGCAGGTGAGGACGGAAACGCGCAGAACTTCAAGGCGTCCGTGGACGCATGGTGCGCACAGACCGGCAACAGCGTGGCAGACACCTCCGCCACCAGCGATGAGACCTTCAAGACCCGCGTGATCACCGATTTTGAGACCGGCTCCGAGCCCGATGTCCTGTTCTTCTTCAACGGCGCCGATGCCAACAGCTTCATCGAGGCAGGTCTCGTGATGTCCATCGATGAGATCCGCGCGTCTTATCCCGATTTTGCATCCAACATGAACGACGACCTGATCGCCGATTCCCTGGTGGATGGCAAGAAGTACGCAGTACCCGTCAACGGATACTGGGAGGCAATGTTTGTCAATGAGGAAGTCCTGCAGGCAGCAGGCGTGGCAACGCCCGGTGCGGACTACACCATGGAGCAGTTCAAGGCGGATTGCGACAAGATCAAGGCAGCAGGCTACACCCCGATCGCAGCAGCGCTCGGCAATATCCCTCACTACTGGTGGGAGTTCGCAATCTTCAACAATCAGTCTCCGGCAAACCATCTGGAGATCCCGACCGTGGATACCGCAGATTCCTGGATCGCAGGCATGAACGACATCAAGGCGCTGTATGAAGCCGGATACTTCCCGGAAAATACGCTGTCCGCAACGGATGATGAGACCTTTGCCATGTTCACCGAAGGAAAGGCTGCTTTCCTGATCGACGGTTCCTGGAAGGTCGGCGGCATCGTGAACGCCTGCCAGTCCGATCCCGAGGATCCCTCCACGCTGGATCAGAACAAGCTGGATCATTTCAATGTCACCTATGTACCCGGACAGGGAAGCCGCAAGGCAACGGATCTGATCGGCGGTCTGTCCATGGGCTACTACATCACGAAGGCTGCATGGGATGATCCCGCCAAGAGAGACGCAGCAGTCAGCTTCGTTTCCTACATGACCAGCGATGAGGTAGTGCCTCTCTTCGCACAGCACACCGCATCCGCTCTGAAGAATGCACCCGCGGTCGACACCACCAAGTTCAACTCCCTGCAGGTGAAGGCGATGGCCATGATGTCCGATGTCACTTCCCTGACCGGAGCGGTACAGGATCTGTTCATGGGTGACTGCCGTATCTCTACTTTCGACGGAATGCCCGAGATCGTCACCGGAGCCGTATCCGCAGAGGATGCCGTTCTCGAAGGACTGAATACCTATTACGCACAGTAAGTCATGAAGCTGCGCTGATGACAAGCCGGGGCAGACCTGCCCCGGCTTGAATTGTAAAAAGAGAAGTGTATATGGGAGCAAATATTTATCGAAACAAAAAACCGGCGATCGTTTTTCTGGTTCCGGCGTTCCTGTTCATGGCCGTGTATCTGTATTATCCCTTCCTGCAAAATGTGTTCAACAGCTTTCAGGAGATCAAGATCCTCGGCGGCCGGGGAAGCGGACTGACCGATCCCTGGTACGGCAATTATGTCAAGATGGCGACCGATCCGATCATCCGGACGGCGCTGAAAAATACGCTGCTCATGATCGCGGCGACACTCGTCGGACAGGTCGGGATCGCGATCGTCCTGGCGATCATGGTGGACAATATCCGCATCGGCAAGACCTTTTACCGGACCGTATTTTTCTTCCCCATCGTGGTCTCCGCGACGGCCCTCGGCCTTCTGTTCAACCTGATCTTCCTGTATGACAAGGGCATGCTCAACCAGATCCTGGAGAAATTCGGGAAGACGACCCTGACCGACTGGAAGGGGGAAGGGATCGCGCTGCTGACCATGATGATCCCGGTGGTATGGCAGTATGTGGGCTTCTATTTTGTCATCCTGGTCACGGGTCTTAACAATATCGACGACTCGCTCTACGAGGCGGCCTACATTGACGGAGCGAGCACCTGGCAGAAGATCCGCTATATCTCGCTTCCTCTGATCCGCAATGTCATCTGCACCTGCTGCGTGCTGGGGGTAACGGGCGCGCTGAAGGTCTTTGACCTGCCCTGGACCATGTTCCCGAAGGGGATGCCGCTTAAGAGCACCTTCCTCACCGGAACCTATATGTATTATCAGACCATGGAAGCCAAAAATGTGGATTACGGTTCCGCGATCGCCGTGTTTATCGTGGTTCTGGGCATTGTTCTGTCGCAGGTGGTAAACCGGATCTTCCGGCAGAAAGAGGATTGGGAGGCATAAATGAAATCCAGTGGTACAATCTATAAGAAAAGTCCTCTTCAGGTGCTCTGCTATGTGTTCCTGAGCATCTGGGCCCTGTCGACCATATATCCGATCCTCTGGGTGATCCAGAATTCCTTCAAGGCCAAGGACAGGATCCTTGCGGATTCCTTCGCACTCCCCCTCGGCGATCTGTTCACCACGGCCAATTACCGCAAGGCCTTTTCCAATCTGGACATCGTCGGCGCCTACAAAAACAGCCTGTTCATCTCGGGGGTCGTGTGCGTCACGGTCGTGCTCCTCGCCGGGATGGCGGCCTACGCGTTCAGCCGCTATCAGTTTAAAGGGGTCGGGATGCTCTATTCCCTCGTCGTGGCCAGCATGATGTTCCCGGTTTATGCCACCATCATTCCGGTATATTCCATGGAGACGGCCTGGGGGATCACGAATACGAAGAGCTGGATCCTGACCATGCTGTCGGTGATCCTGCCGCAGATCGCCGGCAATCTCGCGTTCGCCATCATCGTCCTTACGGGGTATATCAAGGGACTTCCCATCGAGCTGGAAGAGGCGGCTTACATGGAGGGTTGCAGCGCGTTCGGGATCTTTTTCCGGGTGATCATGCCGCTGACGAAGCCTTCCTTCGCGACGGTTGCGATCTTTTCCTTCCTGTGGAGCTACAACGATCTGTTCACGCAGATGTTCTTCCTGCGCCGGCCCGAGATGCGTGCCATCACGAGGCTATTAAACGAACTGACCAGCCAGGAGGGGACCAACTACGGACTGATGGCGGCGGCTGTGACGCTGGTGGTCGTGCCGGTCATCATCGTCTATATTTTCCTGCAAAAATACATTATCAAGGGGATGACAGCGGGAGCCATCAAGGGGTAAATTTATGTACAGGGTCGTGATCGTGGATGACGAACCGGTGATCGTGGAAGGTTTGTCGAAGGGAATCGAATGGGAAAAATGGAACTGCAAGGTGGCGGGGACCGCCGGGAGCAGTGAGGAGGGGATCCGCGTGATCCGGTCGGTGCGGCCGGACCTGCTCATCACCGATATCAGCATGCCCGGCGAGGACGGGCTGGTGATGATCGCCGCGCTGCGCTCCGAATTTCCCGATATGCAGGTGAGCATTCTCACGGGTTACAGAGAGTTTGATTACGCGAAGCGCGCGCTCGAGCTCGGCGTGACCAGATTCCTTTTAAAGCCTTCCAAATTCGCGGAGCTCGAGGAAGCCATCACGGCCATGACGGAGCGCGCAAAGGAGCGGCCGGCGGCATTTGAAACGGAGCCGGGGGCGAACGGCGGCCGTGCGGGGGAAGAGGAAAGCGCGGAAGGAGAACTGACCGGTGACCCTGGCGCGAATAATTTTCTCGTGCATAATGCGATGGAATACATGCGCGCGCATTACAGCGACAAGATCCGCCTCATCGACGTGGCGGATCATGTCTATGTCAGTCAGTGGCACCTGAGCAAGCTTTTAAACGGCGTGACGGGCAAGAATTTCTCGGAGCTTCTGAACGAGATCCGCATGGAGAAGGCCACCGAGCTTTTGAAGGATCCCTCCCTTCGCATCAGCGACATCGCGGAGATGGTCGGGTATGCGGACATCGCTCACTTTTCCAGAGTGTTCAAAAAGATCGAGGGGGTCAGTGCCGGAGACTACCGAAACAAAAGCTGCTGACGAAAGCATAGAAAAACGGGCGAGAGGAGCCTGACATGAATTCTGAAGCGTTACGCGGAAAAGTATTTTGGCCGGATGGGCATTTTTCCGGCGGTGAGGTGGAGATCCGCGCGGGGAAGATCGCCGGCGTCCGGAGCCTTCCGGAAGAAGCGCTGCAGGGCGACGAGCGGACGGCTCTGATCCTGCCGGGGCTGGTGGACATCCATTCCCACGCCTGCATCGGGTACGATACCTGTGAGGCGGACGAAGAGCAGCTGGTGAAAATGCTGGATTTCCAGCGCTCGGTCGGAGTCACTTCCTATCTGCCGACGACGATGACCTATGACGAGGAAAAGCTCGCGCGCGTGTGCCGGCGGATTGCCGCGGTGCGTCACCCGGGACTTAAGGGGATCTACCTGGAAGGGCCGTTTCTCTCCCGGGAGAAAAAGGGAGCCCAGAACGAAGCCTACCTGGCAAAGCCCGATGCAGACATGGTGCGCAGGCTGCAGGAAGCGGCGAAGGGGCTGATCCGCGTGGTGGCGGTGGCGCCCGAGACGGAAGGCGCGATGGAGATGATCGGGGACCTGTCGGGGGAGGTCGTGCTGTCCCTGGCGCATACGACCGCGGATTACGAGACGGCGAAGCGGGCCTTTGCGGCGGGCGCCACGCAGGTGACCCATCTGTTCAATGCAATGCTGCCCTACCATCACCGGGAGCCGGGACTCATCGGTGCCTGCTTCGACACGGAAGGGGTACGCGCGGAGCTGATCTGCGACGGGATCCATGTGCATGAGGCGGTGATCCGCAATACCTTCCGGCAGCTGGGGCCGGAGCGTGTGGTCATGATCAGCGACAGTATGGAAGCGACGGGTATGCCGGAGGGAACGTATGCGCTTGGCGGTCAGACGGTCTATGTGAAGGGACGACGCGCGACGCTTGCGGACGGCACGATCGCGGGGAGTGCTTCCACACTCTACGATTGCATGAAATATGCCATCTCCGTCGGCGTACCGCGGGAGCAGGTTTTTCTCGCCTGTACGCGTAACCCTGCGCAGGCCGCCCGGATCGAGACCAGGGTCGGAAGCATTGAACCCGGCAAGGACGCCGATCTGCTGATCCTGGAGGAAGAGTCGCTGAAGATCCGCAGCGTCCTCTGAAAATATGACGATGAAACAGACATCCGCACGGACCGGAGCAGGTGGGTCCGCGCGGATGTTTTTGCATTGTGGGCGGCAGGAATCCATAGTATAATCCTCTCTGACAGCGCTTTCGTGAAGAACCACACGCCGGGTTCGGGGAAGGCCGATCTGCCCGGAGCAGGTAGACGTGTCCGGAACCGGAGGGGATTTCGCAGGCACGGATCAAAAGCAGGAAAGGCAGGCAGGGGGGAGCAATGCCGGATTTTAAAGAGAGCAGGGATAACCCGCTTCACAGAGAATACGGGGTCCTGAGCAATACAAAGTACATTCTCGGAAGGATAAAAAAATGCAGGAACGGACTGATCCCGCTCATGCTCCTGGGCGTGGCCTGCGGATCGGTCCTGTCCTATTTCTGGGGGATCTTCGGAAAATACGTCATCGATATCATCGAACAGGACCTTCCGGCGGAGCTTAAGGAGCAGAAGTTACTGCTCCTGATCGGCGTGGCGGGAAGTATCGCGCTTTTGCTTACGCTGGGGAACGGTCTGTCCTACGGGCTTGGGTGGTACCGGATGATCGAGGTGCGCATGCATATGATCACGGAGCGGATCGCACGCGTTCTGGATCTGCCCTACGAGACGCTGGAGCGACCGGACGTCCTGGATATCGCACAGAGGGCCCAGAGCGCGACGGATGGCAACAATAACGGGGTCGAAGGGATGATGCACCTGATGGTCCTGCTTGCGGGGGACCTTCTTACCGTGATCGTCACCTTTACCGCCGTGACCGTGCTGGACGCACGGCTGATCCTGGCACTGACGGTGCTGTCGGTTTTATCGTTTCTGTATTTTCGCCATATCATCCGCACGGATAAGGAGCAGGTATGGGACAAGCTGGCGCCGACCTGGCGACAGGTTCACTACATGGAGCGCGTGACGCAGGACTTCGATTATGCGAAGGACATTCGGCTTTTTTCTCTGAGCGGTCTTCTGATGCGCAGGCAAAAGAAGATCTATGCGGGGCGGGAGGAGCGCTTTGACCTCCACCAGAAGCTGTGGCTGCGCCATAGCTGGGTGACCCAGTCTCTGAATGTCATCTCGCGGGCGTGTGTCTATGCGGTCCTTTTTGTGGCCGTTCTGAAAAAAGACCTCACCATCGGCAATTTTACCCTGTTCCTGTCGCTGTCCTCCGCCTTTTCCGCGGCGCTGGTCATGCTGCTGCAGCGGTGCGGGGATTACAAGAAGGCTTCCATCGAGACGGATGATTTCCGCTCCTTCCTGGAGCTGAAGACGGAAGGCGAGGCGCAGGAAGGCACTGCGGTTCCGGGCAGCGAGGATCCGGAAATCACCTTCGAGCATGTAAGCTACCGCTATACGAAGAGCGAGAAGAATGCGCTTACGGACCTGAATCTGACCCTCCATCCAGGGGAGAAGCTTGCGGTGGTCGGACTGAACGGCGCCGGCAAGACGACGATGATCAAGCTCCTTTTGCGGCTCTACGATCCCACGGAGGGTGTGATCCGTCTGAACGGGACCGATATCCGCAGCTTTGACCGGAAGGAGTATTATAAGCTTTTTGCGCCGGTCTTCCAGAATGTGGAGATCTTCGCCTTCCCGATCTCGCAGAATATCTCCATGAAAAGTCCCGAGCGGACGGATGCGGACCGGGCGATGAAGGCGGCGGAGGAAGCCGGCATCGGCGAGCGGATCGCTTCCCTGACCCGCGGACTCGATACCCCGCTTACCAATATCGTGGAGGAAGACGGGGTCGACCTGTCGGGCGGCGAGAAGCAGAAGCTGGCCCTGGCGCGGGCGCTGTACAAGAGCGCGCGGATCGTGGTGCTGGATGAGCCGACCGCGGCGCTGGACGCGATCGCGGAGCAGCAGCTGTACGAGCGCTTTGACAAGATGGTGGGCAGACGCTCTGCCGTTTATATCTCGCACCGGCTCTCCTCAACCCGGTTCTGCGACCGGATCGCCATGTTTGCGGACGGGCGGCTGGTCGAGTACGGGACGCATGAGGCGCTGATGGCCCTGGGCGGCGCATATGCGGATCTCTTCAACACGCAGGCACAGTATTACCGTGAGGAAGCGGCCCGCAAGGCGGATTTCGAGGGGGTGATGGCGGATGAATAAGCAAAAAGGATCCATCTCCACGTTCCGGAAGATCTCCGCCGTGATTAAGCTTCTCTTCGGGACTGCCGCGCGGAAGTACCCGGCCTTTTTCGTGCTGGAGGTACTTCGCACCCTGATCGGGATCGTGAGTCCCTTTATCGCGCTGTATGTAACCCCGCGAATCGTGGATGAACTGACAGGTGACAGGGATGTCAGGAAGCTGATCACGCTGGCCGCAGTCCTGGTGCTCGGAGAATTTGCCACAGCCATGGCCGGAGAGATCATGGGAAACTTCCTCGCAAGGTACCAGACCCGGCTGGAGAATTATTTCACCATGCTCATCGGAGAGCATGCCATGCATCTCGATTTTCAGCTGACGGAGGACAAAAATGCTCTGGATCAGCTGGAAAAGGCGCGCACCGGCATGAGCTGGTATTCCGGCGGCGTGTATGGGATCGCGGAGCAGATTTTTTCCGGGCTGGGCAATCTGATCAAGTCGGTCGGTTTCATCGTGATCCTCGCTGCGCGGGTTCCGCTGCTGCTGATTGTCATGGCGGCCTATGTCGGGATCAATGCCTATTTTGCGGCAAAGCGAAATGAGATCGATCTGATCGCTTACGGCAAGCTGTCCAAGGTAAACCGGCTGTTCGGGTATTTCGGCTGGGAGGTCGTGGATCCGCGCTACGGCAAGGATATCCGGCTGTACCACGCCGAGGAAATGATGACGGAGAGCTGGAAGGAGAATACCCGCCGGTCCATCACGCACTGGAAGTGGCAGGCGGACACGGGTCTGAAGTATATGATGGGAGCCCAGGTCCTGGGTTTTGCACGCAGTCTGATCACCTACTTTTATGTCGGACTGCTGGCGCTGCGCGGGGTGTACTCCATCGGCACCTTCACACAGCTGGTGCAGGCGGCCGGTTCGCTCGACGGCTCCCTGGGCACCTGCGCCATGAATCTGTTTGAGCTGATGAAGCGCTGCAATTACGCGTACGAATATGTGCTTTTCATGGAATACCCGTCCCCGATCCCGAAGGGGGATACGCCGATCGCGAAAAAGGAGCATGTGATCGAGTTTCGCGATGTCTCCTTTGCGTATCCCGGGACGGAGAAAAAGGTGCTGGATCATGTAAATATCACGATCACGCCCGGGGAACATCTCTCCATCGTGGGACTGAACGGCGCCGGCAAGACGACCTTCATCAAGCTCCTGTGCCGGCTGTACGATCCGACGGAAGGCGTGATCCTGGTGGACGGAAGCAACATCCGCACCTACGATTACGCGCAGTACATGGAGCAGTTTGCACCGGTCTTCCAGGACTTTAAGCTCTTTGCGATGCCGATCGGGGAAAATATCACGCTGGAGGATGACCCGGAGAAAGCGAAAAAGGCCGAACCTCGCCTGAAGGAACTGATCGGTACGGTGGGACTCGGGGAGATGACGGAGAAGCTCCCGAAGGGAACGGACACGGAGATCTTTAAGTTCTTTGACGAGGAGGGCATTGAGCCGTCCGGCGGAGAACAGCAGAAGATTGCGATCGCGCGGGCCCTCTACAAGGATTCCCCCGTGCTGATCCTCGACGAGCCGACGGCCGCACTGGATCCGAAGGCGGAATATGAGATCTACCACCAGTTTAATACGCTGGCCGGCGGCAAGACCGCACTGTACATCTCGCACCGCCTGTCCAGCTGCCGGTTCTGCGATGCGATAGCGGTATTTTCCGACGGGAAGATCCGGGAGTACGGGACCCACGACGAGCTGGTCGCCCGCCCCGGAGGACTGTACGCGAAGATGTACGAGGCACAGGCAAAATACTACAGGTAAGAAACAAGGGAAAAAGCCGGGAAAGGATCTGATCCACAGATGGGAAAAACGCTACACAATGTAAAGATCGGAGAGACCGCGGTCATCACGGCGGTGCATGGGGAAGGTGCGCTTCGTCAGCATCTTCTTGACATGGGTGTCATACCCGGGACGGAAGTGACACCGGTAAAATACGCGCCAATGGGGGATCCGATGGAGATCGTTCTCCACGGATACAAGCTGACGCTCCGGCTGGTCGAGGCCGAGACGATCGAGGTGCGGGAACTTACGGAGGAGGACCGGAAGGCAGCGCAGGAGACGGAGGAAACGGGAGAGCCGGAGGAGGAAGAAGGACAGGTGCCTTTGGATCTTCGGCGCAGGTCGGGGGATAAAAAGATGACGAAGATCATCATCCATCCCGGTCTCGGAGAGGAGAAGTATCACAAGTACCATTACCCGAGCCTGACGACGCCGCTGCCGGACGATCAGGTGATCCGCTTCGCCCTGGTGGGAAACCAGAACAGCGGCAAGACCACCCTTTTCAACCAGCTGACCGGATCGAATCAGCATGTGGGAAATTTTCCGGGTGTGACCGTCGACCGCAAGGACGGCGTGATCCGGGGATATCCGAATACGATCGTCACGGATCTTCCGGGGATCTATTCCATGTCTCCCTACAGTAATGAGGAACTGGTTTCGAGGGATTTTGTGCTGAAGGAGAGGCCGGACTGCATCATCAATATCGTGGATGTCACCAATATCGAGCGCAATCTGTATCTTACGATGCAGCTTCTGGAGATGGATGTGCCGGTGGTGGTGGCGCTGAACATGATGGACGAGCTGACGGAAAATGGCGGAACGATCTTCATCAACCGGATGGAGCAGCTCCTGGGAGTCCCCGTCATTCCGATCTCCGCCGCCCAGAATCAGGGCGTCGAGGAACTGATCCGGCATGCGGTTCACGTCGCCAAATACCGGGAAAAACCGCTTCGCCAGGACTTCTGTGACGAGCGGGATCACGGCGGGGCGGTACACAGAGGGATTCATGCCATCGCGCATCTGATCGAGGATCATGCCACCCGGGAGCAGCTTCCGGTCCGCTTTTCGACTACGAAGGTGATCGAGGGGGATCATCGCATTCTGGAGCAGCTCCGGCTCGACCAGAACGAGCAGGAGACCATTGAGCACATCGTGATCCAGATGGAGAAGGAGCGCGAGATGGACCGCGTCGCGGCGATCGCCGACATGCGATTTACATACATCAAGAAGGTGTGCCGCCGGACGGTCCGGAAGCCGAAGGAAAGCAGGGAACGTCTCCGGAGCGAGCGGATCGACCGGATCCTCACCGGGAAATATACCGCGATCCCGATGTTTATCCTCATCATGGCGCTGGCCTTTTTCCTGACCTTCAATGTCATCGGGGCCGGCCTGCAGGCGCTTTTGGAGATGGGGATCGACCGGCTGACGGAGCTGGTGGACCGGCTTCTTTCGGCGGCGCAGGTGAGCGATACGGTGCACAGCCTGATCATCGACGGGATCTTTGTGGGCGTGGGAAGCGTCCTGAGCTTTGTTCCCATCATCGTGACGCTGTTCTTCTTCCTTTCGCTCATGGAGGACAGCGGATATATCGCGCGTGTGGCCTTTGTGATGGATAAGCTCCTGCGCAAGATCGGACTCTCCGGGAGAAGCATTGTCCCGCTTCTGATCGGCTTTGGCTGCACCGTGCCGGCGGTGATGGCGACCCGCACGCTGCCCAGTGAACGGGACCGGCGGATGACCATCCTGCTGACGCCCTTCATGAGCTGCACGGCAAAGCTGCCGATCTACGCATTTTTTGTGAATGCCTTTTTCCCGCGCTGCAGGGCGCTGATCATGACGGGACTGTATCTGATCGGAATCCTGATGGGGATCCTGGTAGCGCTGATCTACCGGAAAACGCTGTTCAAGGGGGAGGCGGTTCCTTTCGTGATGGAGCTGCCGGATTACCGGATCCCGGGCGCGCGCAACGTCATCCTGCTGCTTTGGGAAAAGGCGAAGGATTTCCTGTCCAGGGCCTTCTCCATCATTCTGGTCGCTACGGTGGTCATCTGGCTGCTGCAGCGGTTTGATTTTTCCTTCCGCGTGGTCGCGGACTCGAAGGACAGCATTCTGGCGGTGATCGCGAGCGTCTTCGTGCCGCTGCTTAGGCCGATCGGGCTGGGAGACTGGCGGATCTGCACGGCGCTGATCTCCGGCTTTATGGCGAAGGAGAGTGTGGTCTCCACGCTGGAAGTGCTGTTCGGGCAGAATATCGCGGGCGTGCTCTCCGGTGCCGCGGCTGCCTCCCTGCTGGTCTTCTCGCTGCTCTATACGCCCTGTGTCGCAGCCATTGCGGCGATCCGCAGGGAGATGGGGCGCAAGTGGGCGCTGGCGGTCATTGCCTGGCAGTGCATGGTCGCGTGGGGCGCATCGCTGGTGGTTTACCTGATCCTCAGATAGGTTCCGGCATCCATAAAATATTTACGGTAAGTACAAACCATTTTCAAAAGATGTTATTATCATGTTGATAGAGCATGTCATCCGTAAACTGGCAGAAAACCATGAAAGTATCCAAAAGAAAGTGGGTGATCTGATGGGCGGACAGGTATTGGATCTGGATATCATTCGAATCAAGCATGAGGCTGAGGCGATAGGAGAAAAGAAGGGTCGAGCCGAGGGAAAGGCTGAAGGAAGGGCTGAAGGGAAGGTTGAAGAAAAAGAAAACGGCATCCGCATCTTGATTCAGGACAATCTGGAAGAAGGCAAATCCGAAGAAGTGATCCTTGAGAAGCTGATGCGAAGATATGATCTGAAAGAAAGCGAAGCCAGGCAGTATTGCGAGCGTTTCTCGAAGCCGGAATAAACGATACATCGAAAATGACAGAAAAAAACCGCGGGAGGCATGTTCATCCATACATGCCTCCCGTATCGTATTATATGTCATATTTTTTCAAGAGCATATCGAGCGCTTCCCGCAGCAGAATCGCCTCGCCGGTGCCCTCACGCTTCGAGAGCTTCGCAAGCCGCTGGAGCTGATCCTGCGTGTAATGGCTGGTCTTCGGGATCATCTTCTCCTCCTTCGCCATCGCTACACGGTTGCGGCCGCCGGTCTTGGCCCGGTACAGTGCTCCGTCGGCCTTTCGGATGAGCTCGGCGCAGCGCGATGCATCGACAAAGGCCGTAGCCATTCCGATGGTGACGGACTGGTCCGCTCCGTCGGGCGTTTTGACATCAAAGCCGTTCCTCAGATCGTTGAGGAGGAGAAAGATCTCCTCGCGTTCGGTATCCCCCTTAAAGATGACGCCGAACTCATCACCGCCGATGCGGTAGACTTTCGCGTCTTTCGGAAGATGGTCCCGGATATAATTGCCGGTATCGATCAGCACACGGTCTCCGGCATCGGGGCCGAAATCAAGATTGATATGCATAAAATTATCGAAGTCGATCAGTGCGATGACAACGGTCTCGCCGTTCGCCTCACAGTCACTGTCCAGGATCTCGGTCAGGTCCTTCTCAAACTGGTCCCCCACCGGGAATTGCAGCGCATCGTTTACGGCGGTGCGCTTTTTCTGTGCATGCTTTTTGCCCAGCTCGATATGATCCTCCACGGTGATGGGACGAGCGGGTGTTTCTTCATTTTTCTTTGCCATGTGCAGCCTCCTTTTTGTGCCCTGCTTCCTTCCGGAGGGCGATTTTGGCGGGTTTCGGGGTTCACGTTGCGTGATATTATTTTGATGATAATATCTGCCGACGCATATTTTATAGCACTTATGAAATAATATGTCAATATATTATCGCACATATTACTTTCGAGATAATCTGCCAATCCTCCCCAAACCGTTGCCTCTTATACCGGTTGCTTTCCCGTTTTCACCGAAAGAAGAACGCTGCGAAGGGTTGTACGCACGCAGCGTTTTCTTAATACGGAATTGCAGGAGAAAAAGAAGGCGGAACATGGTAGAATAAGAAAAAAGCAATCGGCTGCGGAAAGGAAATGCGGATGAAGATCTATATCGATTTTGACGACTGCCTGTGCGAGACGGCGCGGGCCTTTACGGATATCGCGGACCGGATGTTCGGGATCCGGGTGCCCTACGAGGAGGTGCGCTACTTTGACCTGAAGCAATCCTTCGACCTGACGGATGCGCAGTACGAGGAGATGATGGAGGAAGGGCATCTTCCGGAAGCGCTTCTGTCCTTCGAGGAGACGCCGGGGGCAGTGAAGGTGGTGAACGAATGGCTGGATCAGGGGAATGAAGTATGCATCATCACCGGACGGCCGTACAGTGTGTTTGACGCATCCCGCAGATGGCTGGATGAGCACGGGCTGGAGCGCGCCCGCCTCTACTGCCTCGACAAATATGGACGGGATGCCTTCCTCAAGAACAGTACCTTCAGTCTCGAACTGGAGGATTATTACAAAATGACCTTCGACTATGCCATCGAGGATTCGCCCCACGCGTTCCGGTTCTTCGATCATCTGCCGGATCTTAAGGTTCTGGTGGTGGATCGTCCGTGGAACCGGGAATGTGCATTTCCGAATGAGAATTATCACAGATGTATGGACTGGGAGACGATCCGAACGCTGGTAAAGTGACCTGTCAAAGAAAACGGAAGGACAAACTATGACCTATTTTACAAGCTTCTTTCTGGACAATGAAAAAGACATCATCGTGGATCTGTACCGGGATCTGGAGCGAATGTACTATGTCCTTACGACGCCGAATCACAGGACCGGGAATCTCATCCGCAACCTGGCCAAGATCTGCCGGCTGCCCCTGACGAAGGATGAGAATGACATGTTCGTCATAAAAGGGGAAGTTCCCTGCTTTGTGGATGGCAGCAACGAGGAGGTCTACATTTTCAGCCTCTCGGGGATGGAGATCGCCGTGATCCATCCGGACGGCAGGGTGGAGGTCAAGGCGGCTATCCCCGCCATCGCCAAGACGCTGATGAGCCAGACCAAGGACTACCGGCAGAGCCCGGAGCAGACGCTTTTTCGGACCTACATTCCGAAAAACCTGAAATTCCACGCGGATCTCCACACGCACATGAACGGCAACCTTCCGGGGGACATCCTGATCGCGCTGGGCATCTATCACCAGATCCGTTACCCGCTGTATTATGTCAAGAAGCTGGAGCTCGAGCTGACGGAGAAGCAATGGCTGAAGCTCGCAAAGCAGCGGGAGAAGGTGGCGAAGCAGTTCGTTTCCTCCGGTCTGGAGGGGAAGTATCTGGAGCGCCGGATCGGCGACAATACCTTCATCAATTTTGCCGATCTGATCCTTAATAATCTCGACAATGCCGAGATGAACATCGTCAAGATCCGCGGGTCCCTTGCGGTCATCAAGGACGGGCAGGCGGTCTTCACCAATCTGGAGAAGGTCTATCTCTACCGCTATGTCTTCTGTAAGGGAAAGGAGAGTGAAGACCGGATCGATATCACGAAGCCGGATCTGATCCCGGACGAGGATGTGAAGAGAGCCCTGAAGCAGATGCTGAAGGACAAGGAGAATCCGGAGTATTGTCACAATACGATCTTCCAGGACAAACTCCTGTGGATCGCCCGCAATTACAGCCGCCAGGGGGTGGCCTACGCGGAGATCAGCGACACCACGCTGGTGAAAAAATATGAGTCCATCGAAATGCTGCGACAGGTGCATGAGGTGATGCCGGCGATCTTCCGGGAGACCGGTGTCATGCTCCGTTTCCTCGCCGCCATGCGCCGGATCCCTCTCACCATCGTGAAGGATGCCGTCACACCGGCAGATTATCTGGAACAGAATCTGGAAGTCCTGAAGGCGACAGCGCTCGATCCCTATGTCGCGGGCTGCGATTTTGTCGGGGAAGAGATCAATGACATCATCACCTTAAAACCCGCTTTCCGGGAGATTGTGAAGATCGCGGCGAAGGATCCCAGCTTCGTCATCCGCGTGCATGCGGGAGAAAATGACAGCCAGAAGGACAACATCGCGCACAGCATCGCATGCGTCCGGGACAGCCTCGCGCCCGGTCAGAAGATGCCGAAAATGCGCCTGGGGCACGGTCTGTATACCTACAGTCCGGACTCCAAGAAGGGCAAGGCGGTCTTAAAGCAGCTGAAGGAAAATGACATCGTCCTGGAATTCCAGCTGACCAGCAACATCCGCCTGAACAATCTGAACAGCCTCGATCACCATCCGCTCCGGCAGTACCTGAAGCAGGGCATCGGGTGCGTGCAGGGAACCGACGGCGCCGCGCTGTACGGGACGAGCTCCATTGACGAGGAACTCTCCCTTCGCACCATGCTTCACCTGACCGAGGCGGAGCTGCAGCTGATGAAGGATACGGAGACGCGGGTCATCGAGGAGGGGCGCAGGTCCTATTCCGACAAAAAAGCGTCCTTCGCAAAACTTCTGGAAGGACGCGATATGGAGGAGGTCCTCCTGGAGAAGATGAAGGCTGTGAAAATCCGGAAAAAATCCGGCAAAGAGGGGGAGCTTCTCGATGCCAACACGGAGCTGAAGGCGCAGATCCGGGAGATCACCTGGGACCGTTTGCCCATCGTTTTACTCGGAGGGAGCTTTAATACGGAGAAGCGATCGACCAGGATGAGTCCCAACGCGACCGCGCAGCTGGACAAACTGCTGGAATTCTTAAATCCGGAGGATGTCTGCTTCGTCATCGGGCACAAGCTGTCCGGATACGAGAAATACCTCATCGACCACAATGCGAAGGGCTTCCGGATCTATGCCGTGGTCCCGTCGCTGATCTCCCCGAGAGAGGCCGGGAAGCTGAAGGAGGCGCAGGTGTCCGTGCGGGTTTCCACGGAGGCGCAGGGCATGGGCATCTACAAGAGCTTCAATTATGAGATCTTCGAGCGGCGCCCGTCATTGGTGGTGGCCTTCGACGGCAACAGCGCCGCGGCGAATCTGATCCAGGAAGCCAAAAACGGCAAGGGCGCTTCGCGGATCTTTATCTGGGGCCATTCCAAGGCACTGGCGCAGAAGGCCAAATCGCTCGAAGGCTATGTGCATGTCTTTGACGAAGAACACACGCTGACGGACATTCTGAAGGACTGGTGGGAATGACGGAAAGGCGCGTCAACCGGCCAGGATCCCGTCGATGGTGCGAAGCTCGTCCTCGGTAAAGCTCAGATTCTCCAGGAACTTTACATTGTCCAGGATCTGGGCCGGACGGCTGGATCCGACGAGTACGCTGGTGACGCGGTCCCCGCGCAGGTTCCAGGCCAGAGCCATCTCCGCGAGGCTTTGTCCGCGCTCCTTCGCGATCGCATCGAGCCGGCGGATCTTGCCCAGGAGCTCTTCCGTGAGGGAGGATTCCTTCAGGAAAACATTGCGGCGCGCACGGCTGTCCTCGGGGATCCCGTTCAGATAGCGGTCCGTGAGCATGCCCTGTGCGAGCGGCGAGAAGACGATCATGCCGGCGCCGAGCTCTGCCAGGGTGTCCTGGAGCCCGTCCTCCTCGGTCCACCGGTTCAGCATGTTGTAGACGACCTGGTTGATGAGCAGAGGCGTGTGATTGGCTTTCAGGATCCGTGCGGCCGCGCGGGTCTGCTCCGAATTGTAATTGGAGATGCCGACATAGAGCGCCTTGCCGGAACGCACGATGTCGCTGAGCGCTTCCATCGTCTCCTCCAGCGGAGTCTCCGGGTCGGGGCGGTGATGATAGAAGATGTCGACATAGTCCAGCCCCATGCGCTTCAGGCTCTGGTCGAGGCTCGCCATGAGATACTTGCGGGACCCGAAATTCCCGTAAGGGCCCGGCCACATGTCATAGCCGGCCTTGGTGGAGATGATCATCTCATCGCGGTAGGGGTGCATATCCTCCGCCAGGATCCGGCCGAAATTGCTCTCCGCGCTGCCCGGGACCGGACCGTAATTGTTCGCCAGATCAAAATGCGTGATGCCGGCGTCGAACGCGGTATGGATCATGTCTTTCATGTTCTCGTACCGGTCGACGGATCCGAAATTGTGCCACAGTCCGAGACTGACGCGCGGAAGCAGAAGGCCGCTTCTCCCGCATCTGAGGTACTGCATTTTTTCATATCTGTCCTCTGCTGCTTTGTACATAATGGTTCCTCCTTCCCGAAGCGCTCTTGCGTTTCGGGTTCTTTTTCTGTATCATATCACTTAAAGTGAACTTTAAGTCAAGGGGGCACTATGGAAAATTATTCCATCAAGGAAATCACGAAGCTGACCGGGGTGAACGCTTCCACGCTCCGCTATTATGAGGAACTGGGCCTTTTGGAAAACGTGCCGCGGGACGACAACGGACTTCGGACTTACACGCAGGACCATCTGCACCGGCTCGAGAGCATTCTCTGCTTTAAGGACGGGGCCATGCCGCTGGAAAAAATGCGGGAGTTCTACGCCTACGAAGCGGATCTGGAGCACCATGCGGACGATATGCTGCAGCTGGTCACGGAGCAGACGGAGGCGCTTTCGGAGAAGATCCGGAAAATGCAGGCACAGAAGCGGCACATGGAGGTCAAGGTGAAGTACTTCCGCGCCGTGAAGAAGGCCGTCGATGAGGGAAAACCGCTCCCTCTCTATGCGGACTACGCGAAGGAAGAGTAAAGGTGCGGAAAGCCGGACCGGAGGAATTATGCCCAGAAAGGAAGAGGCTCCCGTCTTTGACGTGGAGGAAGAATTGAAAAAGCTCCCCAAACAGCCGGGAGTCTATATCATGCACGATGCGGACGATGTGATCCTGTACGTCGGGAAGGCCGTCAATCTGCACAACCGCGTCCGCTCGTATTTCCGGAAAAACATCGGGCGCGGTCCGGCCATCGACCAGATGGTCGCGCAGATCGCGTACTTTGAGTACATCGTGACGGATTCGGAGCTCGAGGCGCTGGTTCTGGAGAACAATCTGATCAAGGAGCACGCGCCGAAGTACAATACGCTCCTGAAGGATGACAAGACCTACCCCTACATCAAGGTGACGGTGGGGGAGGATTACCCGAGGGTGCTCTTCTCCAGGACCATGAAGAAGGACCGGTCGCGGTATTTCGGTCCCTACAGCTCGGCTGCCGCGGTGAAGGATACCATCGATCTGCTCAACAAGCTCTATCAGCTGCGGACCTGCAACCGGACGCTGCCGCGTGACATCGGGCTGGAGCGCCCGTGCCTGAATTATCATATCAAGCAGTGCCTTGCCCCCTGCCAGGGGTATGTCAGCAAGGAGGAGTACCGCAGGCAGGTGGACGGTGCGCTTGACTTCCTCGGGGGGAATTATTCCCCGATCCTGAAAAGCCTTGAGCAGAAGATGAAGGATGCGGCCGAGGCGATGGATTTTGAGACCGCCGCCGAGTACCGGGATCTGTACAACAGTGTGAAAAGCGTCGCGCAGAAGCAGAAGATCTCCGACAACGAGGGAGATGACAGGGATGTCATTGCACTCTTCCAGGACGGGGACGAGGTCGTGGTACAGGTCTTTTTCGTGCGGGACGGCAAGTTGATCGGGCGGGAACATTACTATATGACACATGTGCCGGAAAACAACAAGCCCGGCATTCTTCAGGATTTTATCAAGCAGTTCTATGCCGGGACGCCTTTTCTGCCGCGGGAACTGATGCTGCAGTATGAGATCGAGGACGCGGAACTGATCGGGGACTGGCTCTCCTCCAGACGGGGCGGAAAGGTGTACCTGCGCGTCCCGAAGGCCGGATCGAAGGAAAAGCTCGTGGAGATGGCGGCGGAAAATGCAAGGCTCGTCCTGATGAACGACCGCGAGAAGGTGCGGCGCGAGGAGGGACGTACGATCGGTGCGGTCAAGGAGATCGCGGAGCTTTTGCACCTTTCGAAGGCGGATCGCATGGAAGCCTTCGATATCTCCAACACGAACGGCTTCGAGAATGTGGCCTCCATGGTCGTCTTCGAGAAGGGAAAGCCGAAGCGGAGCGATTACCGCAAGTTCCGGATCCGGAGTGTCACGGGGCCGAACGATTACGAGTGTATGCGCGAGGCGCTGACGCGCCGCTTTACCCACGGGATCGAGGAGGGCCGGGAGCGCGAGGAGCAGAACCTGGATCCGGAGCTCGGGAGCTTTTCAAGGCTGCCGGACCTGCTTTTGATGGACGGCGGACGCGGGCAGGTGAACATCGCGCTGGAGGTGCTCGAAAGCCTGCATCTGGATATTCCGGTGGCCGGCATGGTGAAGGACGATTTTCACCGGACGCGGGGGATCTATTTCCGGAATGTGGAGATACCGATCGACATCCATTCCGAGGGCTTCAAGCTGGTGACGCGGATCCAGGATGAGGCGCACCGTTTTGCGATCGAGTACCACAAGTCCCTGCGCAGCAAGGCGCAGGTCCGGTCCGTGCTCGACGATATCCCCGGGGTCGGTCCGGCGCGGCGCAAGGCGCTGATGCGCACCTTCCCTTCCATCGCGGACCTGGCGGAGGCTTCCGTGGAGGAGCTGGCGGAGATTCCGGAGATCCCGCTGCAGGCAGCGGAAAATATCCATGCATTTTTTCACAAAAAAACAGAGGGCAGGGACTCGGAAAACTAGCCATTGTCCTCCTTGTTAAGGAGAGGCAGCTGGTGATACAATGAGCGAAGGAGTCTGAAAGAAAACGAAAGGCGGGGACCTTATGGCAAATGTGAAACTGACCAAGGTGATAGAGAGAATGGGGCTGAAGAATCTGACGCCCGAGACGCCGGTGGACAAGATCCGGATCTCCCAGCCGGACATCAACCGTCCGGCCCTTCAGATCGCCGGGTATTTCGAGTATTTTGACGCATCCCGTATCCAGATCATCGGATATGTCGAGTATTCCTACATGCAGAATGCGCTGAACGAGGAGCAGAAGCGGGAAGCTTACACGAAGCTCATGAAGGATCAGGATCCCATCCCCGCGATCATCTTCTGCAGGGATCTGATGCCGGATGATATTTTCCTGGAGATCGCGCGCGAGACGCATACGCCGATCTTCATTACCTCGGAGGCGACCTCCGCCTTTACCGCGGAGCTGATCCGCTGGCTGAATGAGGAGCTGGCGCCCTGCATCTCCGTACACGGCGTGCTCGTGGATGTCTACGGCGAAGGTGTGCTGATCACGGGAGAGAGCGGCATCGGTAAATCCGAGGCGGCCCTGGAGCTGATCAAGCGCGGCCACCGTCTGGTGACCGACGATGTGGTGGAGCTGCGGAAGATCAGCGACGATCTTCTGATTGGATCCGCACCGGACATCACCAAGCATTTCATCGAGTTGCGCGGCATCGGGATCGTGGATGTGAAGGCCCTCTTCGGTGCCTCCTCCGTCAAGGACAAGCAGCAGGTCGATCTCGTCATCCGCCTCGAGGACTGGGACAAGGACAAGGACTATGACCGCCTGGGTCTGGAGGAGAATTACACCGAGTATCTCGGTAACAAGCTGATCTGCCACAACATACCCGTGCGTCCCGGCCGGAACCTCGCGATCATCTGCGAGTCGGCCGCCGTCAACTTCCGCCAGAAGAAGATGGGCTACAACGCGGCGCAGGAGCTGTATAAGAGAGTACAGGATTCACTCGCGAAAAAGAGAGAAGAGGAAGAGGAGGAATAAAGGCATGAAGTATGCATTCGGTGTAGACATCGGAGGGACGACGGTAAAGCTTGGACTGTTTGACGCAGAGGGCAATCTTTTGGACAAGTGGGAGATTCCCACCCGCACGGAAGAAAAAGGGAAAAATATCATCCCCGATGTAGCTGCCTCCATTCTCGGGAAGATGCAGGAGCGCGCTCTGGCGAAGGAAGACATCCTCGGAGTCGGGGTCGGCGCGCCCGGCGCGGTGGACGATGACGGCGCGATGATCGGCGGCGCGGTCAATCTCGGATGGGAGCCGTTCCATATGCGCAAAACCTTTGAGGCGGAGCTGGGCGGGATCCCGGTGACGCCCGCCAACGATGCGAATGTGGCGGCCTACGGCGAGATGTGGAAGGGCGGCGGACGCGGCAATGACGATGTGGTGGCGGTCACCCTCGGAACCGGTGTCGGCGGCGGCATCATCACCAAGGGAAAGCTTCTGACCGGTTCCACCGGAGCGGGCGGAGAGATCGGACATATCCACATTGAGGACAACGAGGAGGAAGTCTGTGGCTGCGGGCGCAAGGGATGCCTGGAGCAGTATGCTTCCGCGACCGGGATCGTCCGTCTCGCGCGCAGAAGACTGGCCGAGGACGATGCACCCTCCTGTCTGCGCGGAGCGGAGCTGTCCGCGAAGGCGGTCTTTGACGCGGTGAAGGCCGGAGATAAGGTGGCGAATGAGATCGCGGAGCGTTTCGGATATTATCTCGGGAAGGGCCTGGCCATAGTTGCGGCCGTGGTGAATCCGGAGGTGTTCGTGATCGGCGGCGGTGTCTCCAAGGCGGGCGATGTCCTTCTGCCCTATATCGAGCCCGGCTTTAAGAAATATGCCTTTCCGCCCAGTGCCGGAGCGAAATTCGCACTGGCGGAGCTCGGAAACGATGCCGGAATCTATGGCGCGGCGGGAATGGTACTGAATCAGGGATTACAAAATGCTCAGTGAGACAGCACTCAAAAAAATCAAAGAGTTCCTGCCGGAGGAGCAGATTTTTCCCGACTGCCCGCTGGCGGAGCGGACCACCTTCCGGGTGGGCGGCTCCTGCAGCTGCCTGATCGAGATCGACACGGAGGAGCAGCTGTGCAGCCTGATCCGTCTGCTGAACCTGATCGAGGAGCCGTATTTCGTCCTGGGGAACGGGAGCAATACGCTCGTCCGCGACAGCGGCTATTCCGGAACGGTGATCCACATCGACAAGGCGATGAACGAGATCAAGGTCGACGGATGCGAGATCTTTGCCGAGGCGGGGGCCATGCTCTCGAAGGTGGCGCGCGTGGCGGGAGAGCACGGACTGACCGGGCTGGAATTTGCAGCCGGGATCCCCGGATCCGTGGGCGGCGGCGTCGTGATGAATGCCGGCGCGTACGACGGGGAGATGAAGAATGTGGTGACGAAGGTGCGCGTGGTGAACCGGGACGGGGAGATCATGGAACTGAGCGGATCCTCCATGGAGTTCGGCTATCGCACCAGCGTGCTGAAAAATCGCCCGTTCATCGTGACCGGCGTATCCTTCCGTCTGCAGGAGGGCGACCGGGCGGCGATCCAGTCCAAGATGGATGATTTCAATGCAAGGCGCAGAGAAAAGCAGCCGCTGGAGTACCCCAGTGCGGGGAGCACGTTCAAGCGGCCGGAGGGACATTTTGCGGGGCAGATGATCATGGAGGCGGGCCTGCGGGGCTTCCAGATCGGAGGCGCCCGGGTATCGGATAAGCATTGCGGGTTCATCATCAACACGGGCAACGCGTCCGCGTCGGATGTGCTCGATGTCATGGGTGAAGTTCAGGAGCGGGTCTACAGCTGCTTTGGCGTAAAGCTGGAGCCCGAAGTGGTGATACTGGGGGATTAATGCATGCGTTTCGTGATCGTGACCGGCCTGAGCGGTGGCGGTAAGGCGACGGCTCTGAAAATGCTGGAGGATATGGGCTTCTTTTGCGTGGACAATCTTCCGATCTCCCTGATCTCGAAGTTTGCGGAGCTTCTGGTGCAGCCCAACGGAGAAGTCAACAAGGTGGCGCTCGGCCTCGATGTCCGCACGGGCAATGTGGAGGAGCTGCCGGAGGCGCTTTCCCAGCTGAAGAGTCACGGCTACAATGTGGAAGTCCTCTTCATGGAGTGCAGCGAGGATACGCTGATCCGGCGCTACAAGGAGAGCCGCCGGTCGCATCCCTGTGCGCCGGACGGGCGCGTGGAGGACGGCATCCGCAAGGAGCGCAGGCTTCTCGAGGAGATCAAGCGGGATGCCGATTATATCATCGACAGCAGCAATCTGCTCACCCGCGAGCTGAAGGCGGAGCTGGAGCGGATCTTTATCCGGGATGAGGAATATACCAATCTCATGGTGACGGTCCTCTCCTTTGGTTATAAGCACGGAATCCCCGTGGACGCGGATCTGGTCTTCGATGTGCGCTTTCTGCCGAATCCTTTCTATGTGGAGGAGCTCCGGCACAGCACCGGTCTCGATCCCGAGGTGCAGGAGTATGTCATGCAGTTCCCGGAGGCGGGAGAATTCCTCGACCGGCTGGAGGGGATGCTGACCTTCCTGATACCGAATTATGTCAAGGAGGGGAAGACGAGCCTGGTGGTCGCCATCGGGTGCACCGGCGGAAAGCATCGCAGCGTGACGCTGGCCGGGGAGATCTACGAGCGGCTGAAGGACAAGGGACATTACGGGATCAAGCTCAGCCACCGGGATGTGAAGGCACCCGGAACCTGAGACCAAAGATGCGGCATGTGAGGGATGAGACATGTCATTTTCGGGAGATGTGAAGGAGGAGCTCGCGGGGAAGATTCCCGCGGCCAGACACTGCCAGCTGGCAGAGCTTGCGACGATCCTCCATTTTTGCGGCCAGATCGGCCTGGATGCGGACGGTCTGTACCGGATCGGTTTTCAGACGGAGAAGGAAGCCCTCGTGAAAAAGGGCTTTACATTGCTGAAAAAAACATTTAACATTGATAGCGTCGCCGGCGTATCGGAGCCCGAGCTGCAGGATATTCTCGCTGTGATCGGACCCTTTGAGGAGCCGGTAAATCCGTTGCTTTTGAAGAATTCCTGCTGTCAGCGTGCCTTTCTGCGCGGGGCTTTCCTGAGTGTGGGTTCGATCTCGGATCCTCAGAAGGCCTATCATCTCGAATATGTCTGTCCGAACGAAGAGATGGCGGAACAGATCCGCAGCGTGATCCGCTGCTTTGAGATCGAAGCCAGGATCGTGGCGCGCAAGAAATATCAGGTGGTCTACCTTAAGGAAGGAAGCGCGATCGTGGACCTTCTGAACGTGATGGAGGCACCGATCTCCCTGATGGATCTGGTCAATACCCAGATCTACAAGGATGTCAGCAATTCCGTAAACCGCAGGGTCAATTGCGAGCTGTCCAATATCCGCAAGACGGTCACGGCGTCCGCCAGACAGCTGGAGGATATCGAGACGATCCGGAATCTGATGGGTCTGGACAAGCTGCCGGATCCGCTTCGGCAGATGGCCGAGGTGCGGCTCGAATATCCGGAGATACCGTTGAAGGATCTGGGGGAATATCTGGATCCGCCGGTGGGAAAGTCAGGAGTCAATCACCGGCTGCGCAGGCTCAGTGAGATCGCGCAGCAGTTAAGAGAATGAGGAGTGCCCGAGGGCAAATGAAAAGCGCCTGCTTTGCAGGCAAGGAGGATCGAAGATGCAGAAGAAAACCATTGAAATCAAGCTTGAATCCGGACTCGAGGCGAGCCCCATCGCTCTTCTGGTACAGGAAGCAAGCCGTTTCGAGAGCAAGATCTATCTCGAGACCGAATCCAAGAAGGTCAATGCCAAGAGCATCATGGGCATGATGAGCCTGGGACTGGACAACGGAGAGGAACTGACCGTCGTGGCCGAGGGCGAGGACGAGAAGGCAGCCGTTGCCGGGATCGAGGCATTTCTTGCAGGCACAAAGTAAGAGCCGCTTAAGCATTTTATGACGTAAGACAACCTTGAGGCGTACGTACCGGGGGATGGAGGATGTCATTTAAAAACGGGATCAGGGGTCTGAAAAAGAATCCGGCATGGCTGGCATTTTGTCTGATTTGGGCCCTTCTTTTCCTTTTGGGGATCGTTTTCCTGGGAAAGGGGAAATACATTGAGGCAGCAGGCTGTCTCCTGTGGGGAGGTATATCCGTATACCTCTTTTTCGTTTGCGCAAATGGCGCAGCGGTGGGGCTTCCGGCTTACACCGGGGATCGGAAGGCAGACCGGCGTACGGATCTGCTCCTGGCCGTGATCTGCGTGCTTCTGGTGCTGGCCTGCACGCTGCCCATGGGTGCGGCGCCTGCCTACAACGGGGAATTTGCGCAGCACAGGAATCAGTATGAACTGCTGGCCCGCTCCTTCCGCGAGGGACACCTGTATTTTGACTACGACGATGTGGATCCGCTGCTTTCCCAAATGGCCAATCCCTACGACCCGGCAGAGCGGACGGCGCTGGGGGTCACGGTCTACACGGATCACACTTACTATCAGGGGCGGTACTACATGTATTTCGGGGTGGTGCCGGTCTGGATCCTGTTTCTGCCCTATCTTCTGATCACGGGGCGGGATCTGACGACCTATCACGCGACGCAGATCTTTGCGGCTCTGGCGATCATCGGAGTTTTCCTGCTCTTTCGGCAGCTCGCGAAGCGGTATTTCGGACGGATGTCACGGATCCTGCTCTTCTCGCTGAGCGTCGCCTTTTCCTTTATCTGTGTTTATTTCAGCATCGGTACGCCGGCGCTTTACTGCACGGCTACGACCTCCGCGGTTTGCATGGAGGTCTGGAGTCTGTACTTTTTCACACGGAGCATCTTCCTTACGGAGCCGCAGCAGGTACGCAGGCGGGTCGGATCGGCGATGCTCGGATCGCTTTTCGGCGCGCTGACCTTTGGCTGCCGGCCCACCGCGGCCCTGGGGAATCTCCTGCTGATCCCGCTCTGCGCGCGATTTCTCCGGGAGGAGCGCAGCGCAGGGACACAGACCCGAAAAATTGCAGGGAAAGTCCTTCTGATCGCACTTCCCTACCTGCTCGTCGCGGCGTCGCTCATGGCCTACAATTACGCGCGGTTCGGCAATCCCTTTGAATTCGGTCAGACCTACCAGATGACCGGCGCAGATCTGTCAAGCTCCGGGAATCTCCTGCAGAGCTTCAGTACGGTGCGGACTGTCAACGGGCTCTTTACCACCTTTTTCGGGTTTACGCCCATCGTCGGAACCTTCCCGTTTGTGTATTACAGCAGCGTGTTTGTCAATTTCCCGGTTTTGCTCGCGGTCTTCGGACTCTTCCGGGAGAAGGTGTGGGAACGCGCGGGGGAGAGGAAGCTTCGCTTTTTTATGCTGACGCTTCTTGCGGCACCGGTCCTCATCACGGGGCTGACCATGAGTACCTGGAATCCGGCCGAGCGCTACCGCATGGACATCTATTACCTTCTCGTTCTGCTTGCTTTTCTGGTCATCGGCTTTATGCGGGAGGAGCTCGATGGGAAGAAGGCGGGGCATTTCGAGGCGGCGATCTGCGTGCTTTGTCTGGCGGCGGTATTCTTTGGCGTGCTCTTCCTGCTGTACCCGGACGATTACAATTATACGGACTGGTTCCCGGAGTCTCTCGAGACCTTCCGGAGACTGATCCTGCTGCGCTGATCCGCATGAATTTTGCACGAATTTGGCGCCGGATTTTCTTTCTTTTTTGGCCGTATTATGATATAATTCCCTCTAGTGTGATTTCTTTCACAAGCACGACAATTAAACATTTATAAGGAGGATCTTGATTATGCTAGTAAATGCAACCGACATGCTGAAAAAGGCGAAAGCCGGCCATTACGCAGTAGGCCACTTCAACATCAACAACCTGGAGTGGACCAAGGCTATCCTGCTGACGGCTAAGGAACAGAGAAGCCCCGTGATCCTGGGCGTGTCCGAAGGAGCTGGCAAGTACATGGGCGGCTACCATGTAGTTGTAAACATGGTCAACGGACTGCTGAAGGACCTCGACATCGACGTTCCCGTTGCACTGCATTTGGATCACGGAACCTATGAAGGATGCTATAAGTGCATCGAGGCAGGGTTCTCCTCCATTATGTTTGACGGTTCTCACTATCCCATCGCCGAGAATATCGAGAAGACCAAGGAGCTGGTGAAGGCTGCTCATGACAGAGGTCTTTCCATCGAGGCGGAAGTCGGTGCCATCGGCGGCGAAGAAGACGGCGTCATCGGCATGGGCGAGTGTGCGGATCCCGCAGAGTGCAAGCAGATCGCGGATCTGGGCGTAGATTTCCTGGCAGCAGGCATCGGTAATATCCACGGCAAGTATCCTGCAAACTGGCAGGGCCTGTCCTTCGAGACGCTGGATAAGATCCAGCAGCAGACCGGTGATCTTCCTCTGGTTCTGCACGGCGGTACCGGAATCCCCGCAGACATGGTCAAGAAGGCCATCACCCTGGGCGTTTCCAAGGTCAACGTGAACACCGAGTGCCAGCTTTCCTTCGCGGATGCTACCAGAAAGTACATCGAGGCAGGCAAGGATCTCGAGGGCAAGGGATTTGATCCCAGAAAGCTTCTCGCTCCCGGCTTCGAGGCGATCAAGGCGACCGTTAAGGAGAAGATGGAGATGTTCGGTTCCATCGGCAAGGCAGACGAGTAATCGCCTGTTCGAAAAATGAAAAAAGCCCCTGAAAAGGGAGGATGCCAGGTATCCATCGGATACCTGGCATTTATTATGAAAAAGTTTTAAACTGAAAAAGGCTTTTTGGTACTTCCTAGTGTAAAGCCTAAAAATAGACAAAATTTGAGGGAAATTAAAATAAATCTTAAAGAAAATGTGAACAGGATATGAACGACACTTCCTTTAGAAGCGGTCGGGAAGGGTCTCGGGTTCGGGATAGGTGACTCCGAAGGTCTCGGCGGTCACGGTCTCCATGACCTGATCCTGCAGCGGACGATCCTGGAAGTCCGTATCTGTCTCAGCGATCCGGTTCACAACCTCCATGCCTTCGATGACTTTTCCGAAAGCGGCATAGGCCCCGTCGAGGAAGGGCGAATCCTTGTGCATGATGAAGAACTGGCTGCCGGCGGTATCGGGGATGTTGGTCCGGGCCATGGAGAGCACGCCGACGGTGTGCTTCAGATCGTTCCGAAAGCCGTTCGCGGTAAATTCTCCTTTGATCGAATAGCCGGGGCCGCCCATTCCGGTGCCCTCGGGATCGCCGCCCTGGATCATGAAGCCCTTGATCACGCGGTGGAAGATCAGGCCATTGTAATAGCCCTTGCCCACCAGGCTGAGGAAGTTATGGACCGTATTGGGGGCGATTTCGGGGTAAAGCTCGGCTTTGATCACGCCTCCGCCCTGCATGGTGATGGTTACGATGGGGTTCTGCTTGTCACTCATAAGGATTCCTTTCTGTGTTCGGAAGATTGGTTTTTGCAAATAATAACCGCCGAAAAGCTTCCGCAAGGCAAGGCCGCATCGGTTGCCTGAAAGCGGAAACACTAGTATTATAACTAGGAAAGAAGAAAGTCGTAAAGAGGAGATTTTCGGATGCCCTTTCGCGATGCATGGACACCGGAAAAATACCTGAAAAGGGTCATACGCTGCTCGGTCCGGGCCGGGGAAAAACCGCCGCTTTTGCCGGAGGAAAGCCTTGAGATCGGCCCCGGGGACGGCACGCTGCTGGTTTGTGACGCACATGTCAGCGGACGCAGCGATTACCTGGGCTATCTCTACCGGGACGGCTGGACCGGCGGGGATCCGCCCCGCACCAGGTGGGCGTACGAGGGCGATTTTCCGATGGATCTGGGGGAAGCGGACCCGGATTATCTGGAGGAGATGTACCGCAGAACCCACCGGATCCCCCTCTACGAGCGTACGACGAAGCGGTGCCTGCTGCGCGAGACGAGCGAGACGGACCTGGACGCATTTTACGAAATCTACCGGGACCCTTCGGTGACGGCGTACATGGAGGACCTCTTCCCGGAGCGGGAGCGGGAGGAAGCCTATACGGCCGCCTACCGGGAAAACATCTATGAAATCTACGGCTTTGGTATCTGGACCGTCATCCGGAGAGACACGCGGGAGATCATCGGAAGGGCGGGGATTTCCTTCCGTCCGGGGTATGAGGATCCGGAGCTGGGCTTTGTCATCGGAGCGCGCTGGCAGAAGAAAGGCTATGCCTTCGAGGTCTGCTCGGAGATCCTGACCGGTGCGCGGGAGCGCGGGTTTGACCGGGTGCTGGCGCTCGTACAGCCGGACAACGCACCTTCCCGGGCACTTTGTGAGAAGCTGGGCATGGGCCCGGCGGGAGAAGTGACCGAGGACGGCCGGACCTTTGTGAAATACGTTTTCGATTTCGGCACTCCGATGTAAGCACAAAAAAAGGCGCAGGGCTTAATTGCCTGCCGCGCCTTCGGAAGCAGCGGGATCGGCGGCATCCTCCGATGCCTTTCCGGCTGCTTTGGCTGCTTTCAGTTTTTCGCGCAGCTCCGTGAAAAAGCGGGTGAGAAGCGCGCTGCATTCGTCCGCGAGGACACCCTTGGTCACGGAGACCTGATGGTTGAAGCCCGGGTTGTTCAGTATGTCCAGCACCGATCCGCTGCAGCCGGATTTCGGACTTTCGCTTCCCATCACGACTTCGGGGATCCGCGCCTGCACGATCGCTCCGGCGCACATCTGACAGGGCTCGAGCGTCACGTACAGGGTGCAGTCCTCCAGCCGCCAGTCGCCCAGCGCCTTGCTCGCCCGGCGGATCGCCGTGATCTCGGCGTGGGAGAGGGTGCAGTGGTCCGTGTTGCGGCGGTTGTATCCGCGGCCGATGATCCGGCCGTCATGGACGATCACGCAGCCGATGGGAACCTCGCCGAGGCGATAGGCTTTCAGGGCCTGTCTGTAGGCCTCGCGCATGTATTTTTCATGAATGGAAGGAATGGAAGCCATAGCGTCTCCTTTTTGCTCTTTTACTATAGGAGACCATCTTCCTTCCGTCAAGCAGACGGATTTTTGCCGGATATGTTGCGAAATCCTACCGGTTTGGGGTATAGTACCATAAGAACTTTGCAGAGGGAAAAGCCATGAAAGAAAACAACGAAAAAAACAGGACAGAGCTGGAAGAGATCGTGGGGACGCTCCTGGACGATTATACGTCGGATCGTATCATCAACCGTGTGGAACTCTTTGACCAGCCGGACAAGGAGGTCGTGGTCGACCTTCTGGACAAGCTGATCAAGATGATCTTTCCCGGTTTTTTCCGCGAGAAATCCTATCGCTTCTACAATATCAACAGCCGTCTGACGGTGATGATCGAGGATGTGCTCTACAACCTGAACAAGCAGATCATCATTGCGCTCAAGCAGGATCCGGAGCATGAAAATGCTTCCTACGAGGAGCGGGCGGATCTGGCGCATGATCTGTGCCGGAGCTTTTTCCTGACGATCCCGAAGATCCGCGAGATGGTGGAAACCGACGTGCAGGCCTTTTTCGAAGGAGATCCGGCGGCCTACAACCACAGCGAGATCATCCTGTGCTATCCCGGACTGCGTGCCATCGTTACGGCGCGGATCGCACATGAGCTGTATCTGCTCGGGATTCCGCTAATCCCCCGCATGATGACCGAGCATGCGCATTCCCGCACCGGGATCGATATCCATCCCGGGGCGACGCTCGGAAAATATTTCTTTATCGATCACGGGACCGGCATCGTGGTGGGTGAGACCACGATCATCGGCGATTATGTGAAAATCTATCAGGGTGTTACCATCGGCGCTCTTTCGACCCGCGGAGGGCAGAGCCTGCGCGGCAGAAAGCGTCATCCGACCATCGAGGACCGCGTGACCATCTATGCCGGTGCTTCCATCCTGGGAGGCGAGACGGTGATCGGACACGACGCGGTCATCGGCTCCAACGCATTTATCACCTCCTCGGTGGATGCCGGAGCGAGGGTTTCCATCAAAAACCAGGAGCTCGCCATCCGTCCCGGGAGCGATCACGATTCGATTTCCTCCGTGGAGAGCAGTGACCGCGAGTCGGATACCAACTGGTTCTACATCATCTGAGACCGTGAAAGCAAGAAAGGACAGTTTTTATGAAGTGGGTCAGATTCCGGATCAAAACGGTGACGGGTGCGGAAGACATCATCATCAGCACGCTTTACGATATCGGACTCGAGGGCGCGCAGATCGAGGACAAAATTCCGCTCTCCCCTCTGGAGAAGGAGCAGATGTTCGTCGATATCCTGCCCGATGTGCAGGCCGATGACGGCATCGCCTACCTGAATTTCTTTGTGGAAAAGCAGGAGGACGGTACGGTTTCGGCGGAGGGGGAGACCCTGGAGATCGCCGGGCTGCAGAGACGGATCGAAGAGGAGCTCGAGGAGCTTAAAAGCTTTCAGCTGGATATCGGGGAAGGCAGCATCACGGTGGATGAGACCGAGGACATCGACTGGATCAACAACTGGAAGCAGTATTTTCATCAGTTCTGGATCGATGACATCCTTGTCATTCCCTCGTGGGAGGATGCGCAGGCCACACCGAAGCCCGGGGAGCCGGATCATGGAGAGCCTTCCCTGGTCCTTCACATCGATCCCGGAACGGCCTTCGGAACCGGAATGCATGAGACCACGCAGCTGTGTATCCGTCAGCTGCGCAGGTACGTAACCCCGCAGACGGAGCTTCTCGATGTCGGAACCGGCAGCGGGATCCTGTCCATCCTGGCTCTGAAATTCGGCGCCGGACACGCCATCGGAACCGACCTCGATCCCTGTGCCGTGGAGGCGGTCGCACAGAATTGCAGAGCGAACGGGATCGATCCTTCTTCTTTTGAGATGTTCATCGGCAATATCATCGACACTCCGGAAGTGCAGGAACGGGTGGGCTTTGAGAAATATGACATTGTTGTCGCCAACATTCTGGCGGAGGTTCTCGTTATGCTGACACCGGTGATCGTCCGTCAGCTGAAGCCCGGCGGCATCTACATCACCTCCGGGATCCTGGATATCCGGGAGGATATGGTGCGGAAGGCTGTGGCAGACGCGGGACTGGAGCTTCTGGAGGTCACGGCACAGGGCGAGTGGCGGAGTGTGACGGCCCGGAAGCCTCTGTGATACGCGCGGGAACAGTTGGTAAGGAAGCAGTATGTATCAGTTTTTTGTGGAGGAATCGCAAATCCATACGCAGGAGCGCCGTGTTCTCATCACCGGGAGCGATGTGAATCACATCAAAAATGTGCTTCGCATGCGTCCGGGGGAGGAGATCAGTGTCAGCAACGGACGGGACGGGCGGGACTACCGCTGCGGGATTCTGGAGCTGACGGAAGACGCCGTGATCTGCGAGCTTCGTTTTATCCGGGAGAGCTCGAATGAGCTTCCGGTGGAGGTGACGCTGTATCAGGGACTTCCCAAGTCGGACAAGCTCGAGCTCATCATCCAGAAATGTGTGGAGCTCGGCGTCACCCGGATCGTGCCGGTACAGACGAAGCGCTGCATCATGAAGCTGGATCCGAAGAAGGAAGAGAGCAAACGCGCCCGCTGGCAGGGGATCGCGGAGGCTGCGGCCAAGCAGAGCAAGCGCGGGATCATCCCGGTGGTGGACCGGCAGGAACCCTTTGCCCATGCGCTCGAGGAGAGCCGTCAGCTGGATCTGGTTTTGATCCCTTATGAGCTGGCAGAGGGAATGGAGCGCACCCGGGCGCTGCTGGGAAGCGTAAAGCCGGGGATGCGGATCGGCATCTTCATCGGGCCGGAGGGCGGCTTTGAGGAGGAGGAGATCCGGCTGGCAGAGGCAAGCGGCGCGCAGCCAATCACGCTGGGAAAGAGGATCCTGCGCACGGAGACCGCCGGGATGGTGGTCCTCGGCTGGCTCGGATATCTCACGGAAGGACTGGGACAGGAATGAGAGAGATCTATCTGGACAATTCCGCCACCACGATGGTGGCGCCGGAGGTCGCGGACCGGATCCGCGAGGTGATGTGTGTAAGTTACGGCAATCCCTCCAGCATGCACTCCAAGGGAGTGGAAGCGGAGCGGATTCTCCGGGAGGCTAAGAACCGCCTGGCCTCCCTTTTAAAATGCGAGGAAAAGAATCTTCTCTTTACCTCCGGCGGAACGGAGTCGGACAATCTGGCCATCATCGGAGCAGCCATGGCCTCCGTGCGGCGGGGAAAGCACCTCATCACAACCCGGATCGAGCATCCGGCGGTCCTGCAGACTATGAAATATCTCGAGGATCAGGGCTTTTCCGTGACGTACCTCGGAACGGATTCCTGCGGCCGGGTAAGCTCAGGGGAGCTGCGGGAGGCCATCACGGATCAGACGACCCTCGTGTCGGTCATGCATACCAACAATGAGATCGGTTCCCTTCAGCCCATCGAGGAGCTCGGGGCGATCATCAAGGAGTGCAATCCGGATACGCTTTTCCATGTGGACGCCGTGCAGGGCTTCGGAAAGGCCTGGATCTACCCGAAACGGATGAAGATCGATCTGCTCTCCGCGAGCAGCCACAAGATCCACGGTCCGAAGGGAGCAGGGCTCCTCTACGTCGGCGACCGAGTGAGGATCCTGCCAATCTCCTACGGAGGCGGGCAGCAGGGCGGCCTGCGAAACGGCACGGAAAATGTGCCGGGGATCGCGGGGATGGCGCTGGCGGCAGAGCTCCTGTACGCGCATCTCGAGGAGGATGCGGAGAAGCTGTATGACCTGAAAATGCGCCTGATCCGGGGCGTGAAGGACCTTGGCGGCGTGCGGATAAATGGTCTTCTTCCCGCACCGGAGGGGACTTCCGACGGCGACGGACGGACGGTCACCCTCGGCGATGAGACTTTTACGATCGCCGGGACCGCACCCCATATCGTCAGCATTTCCTTTACCGGCGTTCGCAGCGAGGTGCTGCTCCACGCGCTGGAGGAGGAGGGCATCTACTGCTCCGCGGGAAGTGCCTGTTCCACCCACAAGCCGGCACCGTCCGCCACCTTGCAGGCGATCGGACTTGCGCCGGGACTGATCGGATCCACGCTTCGGTTCTCGTTTTCCGTATACACGACGGAGGAGGACATCGACGCAACCATAGAATGTCTGAAAGTAAAGCTACCCATGCTGCAGAGGTATACAAGAAGTTGAATAACAAGCTGTTTCGTTCTTTTATCATCAAATATGCGGAGATCGGCATCAAGGGCCGTAACCGCTACCTGTTTGAAAACGCGCTGATCGAGCACATCGAACGCGCGCTGAAGGGCTGCGAGGGAGATTTTACCGTCCGGAAGACGCCCGGCCGGATTTTTCTCGATGCCGGCTCGGATTTTGATTTCGACGATGT